>Ga0049119_1000157_pt1 | contig 17635 bp, 15 predicted proteins | sample WorMetLIZAISLAND_2_FD_57363 | JGI IMG/M metagenome (GOLD analysis project Ga0049119, IMG submission 57363) | Marine gutless worms symbiont microbial communities from Max Planck institute for Marine Microbiology, Germany - Olavius geniculatus... | ecosystem: Host-associated > Annelida > Digestive...
CCCCTGGTTGCCGGAAGGATCCAGCGCCACAGCCTCAAGGTCATACAAACCCGGCAAATAAGGTGTAAACGATGCCTGGCCGTCCGGATCCAGGGGCAAGTCGCGGCCGTTTTGGATACCGGGGCCGAAGACTCGCAGGGAGAGGTTTGCCACCGCCACGTTGTCGGTGGCCGAGACGCTGACTGCAACCGGATTGCGCAAGTCGGCAGGATCAGGTGCCACATTGATACCGACGATCGGCGGTTCAGTGTCCGCAGCCACCGTAAATGTTGTATCCGCCGCAGCTTCATTGCCTGCTGGGTCGACGGCGCGAGCCGCTGCCGTGTGAAGGCCCGGTTCGGTTGTGACGTAAATGCCATTGCCCGCGACATCGAGGGGTACCGGCGAGCCGTTGACGGTCAAGGAGGTTTCGGCAACCGCGCGATCATCGGTAGCCGTCACCTGGATCGTGACCTTCTGGCCGACGACCAGCGGATCGGGGGCGTCGTAGGTCAGCGAGACCTGCGGCGGGGTGACATCGGGTGTCTGCACGGTGAAGGGAACACTGCGTTGGCCTTCCAGCCCGGAAGCATCCACGGCGGTCACGTCGGCGGAGTAGTCGCCCGCGATTGTGGGGGTAAAGGTAGCCGTCCCGTTGACCAGCGGCAGCGACACCTGGCTTGCATCGGGCTGACTGACCGTCAGATCTATGGATGCGATGCCGTCTTCGTCAAAGGCTTCCACCGTGACGGTCACGGGATCGCCCGATTCGACGTAATCGGGTGTGACGGCGACACGCAGACGCGGAAAAGCGATGTTATTGAGCAGGACCCGGTTCTGTCCGCCGGGCGTGCCAAAAAGAAGGTCGGGATCGAAATCGCCGTCCGCGTCAAAGACGGCCACCCCAAAACTGCGGCGGGAGTCTGCCGGCAACTCACTGTCGGTGGCATCGACAAAACTGCCGTTTAGCAGCAGCCGGTCCTGTCCGGCATTGGCCAGCACCAGATCGAGGGCGCCGTCGTAATTTATATCCCCGGCAGCCACCTTGATGACAAAATCGGTTAAAACCGGCAGCTGCCCCGCGCTCTCATCGGTAAAAGCGCCCTGGCTGTCGTTGACAAGCAGGCGAAGACCTTGCTCTCCTTCGGCTACCAGCATATCCGGATCGCCGTCACCGTCGACATCTATAAAAACCGCCTGCGAACTGTTGCCCGCCGCCGCCGGCAGGTGGGATGCCGTTACTTCGGTAAAAGCCCCCAACCCATTGTTGAGAAACAGCCGGTTTTGCGCGGCATGGTTGACCACCAGCAGGTCAAGGGTTTTGTTGCCGTCGATATCAGCTAGTGCGACGTCAGAACTCGGGTCGCTGTCCGCAACGATGAGGGAGGATGTTCGGTCGGCGAAAACGCCGTAGCCGTTATTGAGCAGGATCCGGTTTTGACTGCCGCGATTGGTCACTACCAGGTCGAAGTCACCGTCGCCGTCCAGGTCGCCATGTTTTACCCCCATGCTGACCTGGTTCAGGGTCGGCAGGCGTGCGGCGGTTTCATCGCTGAAATGGCCGGTGCCGTCATTGATCAACAGGTGGTTCTGGCCAGAAGCGTTGGGTAAAAACAGATCGACTGCACCGTCACCGTCAAAGTCGGCCAACGCCGCGGCACGAGTGACACCGGTGAGTGCCGGTAGACGATCGGCGGTCTCGTCTGCGAACATGCCGCCTTCATTGATCAGCAAACGACTTTGGCCGACATTGGCCACCACCACATCCGGATCATCGTCGCCGTCCACGTCACCGATTCCGAAACTGAAGGTGTCGTCCGAAACCATCGGAAGCCGATCGGGGGTTTCATCCAAAAGGGCGGCAGAGGCTTCGCCGGCGGACAGCAGAGTTGCGGCAACGTCTAGCGAGGCTTGGAAAAATTGCCTGAGGGTGGTCGGCTCATAGGCGGTTACGAGCACATATTGCCACGTGAATATGACGAGCAACAATAGAGAGATCCATTTTTTCTGAAAGGATCGCATGCCCTGTTACCCCTGTGGCTTTTCAGAATGACCGATTTTATTATCAATTAGATTGTTTGGTAGGGTTTAGATAAAGAGAAGTAGTCAGATCTTTCCTTTTCGGCCAGTCATAGTTGGGTATCACACGGTGGTATAGACTGTCAAGTTATATTTAATGACTTAATTTTGCACGCAATGGAGTTAATTGGTTTTCAAATCCGCGTGCATCTGCGAAAATCTGCGTCCTAAATTACGTCAGCGTGACTCCCATCTTTTATAGATAATCATCGCCAGCCAGGGAACCAGGATCGACCCGGCCATGGCCAGCAGAAATGAATTTATGGTTGCCGACAGCGCGCCAATGGCGGCGTAGACCGCCGATACTCCGAGGTTTGATAATGTTGTCAGCATCATAAAACGATGGGTTCGCATCCGGCTCATTCCGGCTAATATTACGGATGCTTCCGCCAAAACGGGAATCGGCCGGGCCACCACGACCACCCAGTCGCCTAACCGGCGGCCTTTTTCCTCCAGCCAGCACAATTCTCCGGCACCGACCATTCGGTCTGCCAACGGCCGGCCGAATCTCGCTCCCAGCCAGAAACCGGCCACACAACTGATTATCATCCCGACCAGGGATGTCAGCATGCCCCCCACAAAGCCCAGCAGCAGGCCGGCTGCGGTGCTGACCACGCTGGACGGCACGGGCAGCAATATATCGGTCGCCAGCAGCCCGCCCAACACCATGGCAATCAGCAGGGGGCGGCTGGCGGCCGATTCGAGAAAAGCGCGGGTCCAGGTTTCAATCTGCGCACCAAACAAAAAAAAGGGGAGCAGGATAAATGCCAAAAGCAGGGCACCCAATAGCAGCCAACCTTTCTTCCCTTGCATCGCCATCAAATTCTCCTTATCTTTTTTCTATAGTTTCGCAGAATCTTTACCACAAAATAGCGGAACCCGGCAACCAAACGCCGGACGGCGGCCGCCTAAATCGATTGACGTCATATCGTTAATACGGTAATTGAAAAAATAAACGACCGCTTTCAGATGCTTCAGGCATGCCCTGAACACGGGTTTTAAGGACAACAATTGAAAGCCGGTCGCAAGCTATTTTATCACGGAATCGGAGTTTACCGATGAATCCACATGTGCTTGGGCTCAAATCTCAACGGCTTCTTTATCGCATCATAGTTCACTTCACCCTGTTGTTGGCGGCGACAAATTTGTGGAGTGATGTTAAAACTTCCGATCAACCCCAGGCGCAACATATTTTAAAATTAAACAACATCCTGGTGGACAAGGTCAAAAAAGAAATCAGGATAAGGGCTAAATTGGCGATCACCCAGGGTATCCTTGAATATTTGCTGGTTGGTAATCATGGAAAAACCTATGAGAGCGTCTTCAAGGTCGATGACAGCAAGCCATCGGAGCTAAACTTTGCGTTGTTGCTCATCGGCTCAAAGGCAATGGATTTTGATGAATTCTTGGAATTAAAAAATGGAGACAACGGGCCGGCGATACTGTCTGCTAACCACCGGCAAAGTCTCCTGGAAATCGATTTACTTCGGGAGGGCAAAAAATTTGATCTACAGCGTTTGGTGACAGATCGCGAGAAATCAGGCCAGCCGTTTATCTGGGTATATACGGGAGGGTTTCTGATCAAAGACCATGGCTATGCCGCCGATCTTGATTTAAGTTATATTGGAATCTGGTCCGACCGGCTTGCAGTCATCAATCTGTTTTCCGACCTCAAAAATCCCTACCGGGGTGATTTTGGGTATGAAATGAATCAAGCATTTGAAGAAGAGTTGGAGGTGGATCAGAATTTCGAGATTATCATAAGGAGACCCGAATAATGTGCGCCAAAAGAAACCTTGCCATTTTCCTGGTGTGGGGATTTTTATTCTCACCATTGTGCGACAGCGCTGCAACGACCACCAGACTTGCCTCCGCCAGCCAGGCGCCCGCGAACCTCTCTCTTTTAAAGGAAACCGAGCATTCCTTGAAAAATGCTCATAAATATCTCTTGAAATCTCAATTGCCAAACGGTTCCTGGGACGATCATCCGGCTATTACGGCACTTGTCCTGTATTCTTTTTTACTTCCGCCGCGGTACAGCCCGGATACGACCAGTGAGCAGGCGCTGCAAAAGGGATTTGCCTACCTGGAAACATTCGTTCAACCCGATGGCGGAATTTACGGTGAAGAATATAGAAATTATGTCACTGCCGTCTGTCTGCTGGCGTTTGCCGAAAGCGGTGAGAAGAAATATGAAACGATTATTAAGAATGCCAAAAAATTCCTGATTAAAATTCAGGTCGATGAGGATGAAGGTATCGCCAGGGATCATCCCTATTATGGCGGAATCGGCTATGGCGGAGATGATCGGCCGGATCTCTCAAACACCCAGTTTGCCCTCGACGCCATCAAAGCAGCCGAGGATTATGAGACCCGCTATAGCAGAATCATACCCGCCAACGCGGATCAAATTGAGAAAGAAGAAACGGAGCTGGGATTACATTGGCGAAAAGCATTGATCTTCCTGGCACGCTGCCAAAATGTCAAGGCCGTCAACGATATGCCTTATGCCGGCGATGACGGTGGATTTATTTACGAAACCGGCACCTATAACAAAGAACGCAGCCACTCATACGGTTCCATGACCTATGCGGGTGTAAAGAGCCTGGTTTATGCCAAGGTCGATAAAGACGATATTCGGGTCCAGAGGGCGGTGGCATGGATAAAAAGCCACTACACCTTGGAAGAAAACCCCGGATTCGGTCAGAAGGCCTTATACTACTATTACATGACCTTTGCCAAATGTCTGGATGCCTTTGGCGAAGAGGTTATCGTGGACGACAACGGCCGGAAGCACTATTGGCGCGAAGATATTATCGAGAAGCTCCTTTCCCTGCAGCACGAGGAATGGTACTGGGTGCACACCGACGGCCGTTTCTGGCATAAAAATAAGAATCTCATAACCGCTTTTTCGATTATCGGCATCAAATTTGCCGTCAAGGGAATGATTTAAAATGGGAGATGAACAATGGAAAGTTCCGCAGGAAAACCGCAGCTGAAATCTCCAAAATCGGCCAAGCAATTACTTGACATGTATTTTTTGGACGCCCGCTGTGCCCTTTTGGAAACTGCCGCCGCCTTCGACAGACTCGAACGGTCTGACGGCGGTGGCGAGATATTTAACGATCCCCGTCTGAAGTGTTTGCTGGAAGCCTGTGACATCATTAAAAACAGCAAGCAGAATCGAGTGGAGAAAATTCTGACGCGCTTATCCGATATGTGAAACCGAAAGGATTACTCCCATGAAAGTAATTGAGCCACATATCCATATGATTGCCAGAACCACCCAGGACTATGAACGCATGGCACGCATGCACACTGCAGCCTGCTGTGAACCGGCATTCTGGGCGGGATATGATCGAACGTCATCCCAGGCATTTTACGACTATTTCACCCATATTTCGGAGTTCGAGCCATCACGGGCCGCCCAGTATCTGATCAAGCACTACTGCTGGATCTGCATCAACCCGAAAGAAGCGGATGATTTAGTCCTTTCCCGGGAAGTCATATCATTCATCCCGGAGTTTCTGGCTAAACCGACTGTTATCGGTATTGGAGAAATCGGCCTCAACCTGAATACCCCCAACGAACTGACCATCTTTGAAGAACAGGTGGAACTGGCACTCCAATACAATCAGCTTATCTGGATTCATACACCCCATTTAAAAGATAAGCTAAAGGGTACCAAGATGATGTTGGATTACATGAAAGGCCACGGAAAGATCGACCCGGAAAAAGTCTGCTTCGATCACAGCGAAGAACATACATTGAAAATGATTCGCGATGCCGGTTTTTGGGCGGCCATGACCATTTATCCCATCACCAAAAACTTGCCCACCCGCGTAGTGGATGCCCTGGAGCACTACGGAATTGATCATATGCTGGTCGATGCCTCCGGCGATTGGGGCCCTTCCGACCCCGGCACCTTACATGATGCCATATTTGAAATGCGCAAAAGGGGACATCGAGAAGAGCACGTTGAAACGGTATTCTACAATAATCCATGCTTTTTCCTGGGACAAAATGAGAAATTCGAGCCGCAACCTTTGGTTTCGCAAGAAAAGGCATGGGCCATAAATGGATCGAGGGATTGAGGAATTGAGGAATTGAGGGATTGGGGGATTAAGGAATTAAATAGACAGAATACATTCAATTCTTAAAGTCCCAACCCGGACAAACCGGATATAGTCACAAAGCCACTAAGACACAAAGGAAAAAAAATTAAAAAAACTTCGTGTCTTCGTGTCTTGGTGGCAAAAATCATTTATTTGATAAGTCCTTCGCAAACATGATGTAATTTCAATAGATAGGCACTAAACTCGCAATTCCTGAATTATACTTATACCTGTTGTTCACATCCTTTTTTTCAGAATAAATGACGAGGCCTGAAACCAAATACTAAACATCATGCGCGCAATGGTCCACACAGGAGAAGGTGATGTCGCTAGATCCCGGTCGCATTATTTATATGGCAAGTGCTTTTTATGACTCCTGCATCCTGTTTGCAGCAACGGATCTGGGGATTTTCAAAAAATTGGCCGAGCTGGGGCAAGCCTCAGCCGGCCGGATTGCAACGGAACTCATGCTTGATGAGCGTGGTACCCGTTTGCTGCTCAATGGATGCGTGGCCGTAGGCCTCGTTGATAAAGAAGACGAATCCTACCAAAACACTCCAGAAGCCGGTGCGTTTCTGGTCCCCGGTAACCCTGGTGATCTCTCCGGCGCCATTCGCTATAACCGGGATGTCTACCCAGCCTGGGGAAATCTGACTCGGATGGTGCGGTCCGGCAAGCCCGCCGAAAAGCCGGAGCTGCATCTCGGCCAGGATGCGAATCGCACGCGCAACTTTGTGATGGCGATGCATGCCAGGGCCTTGTGGATCGGCCGGGTTCTGCTGCCCTTAATGGATCTTAGCGGCTGCAAAAAACTGCTGGACATCGGCGGCGGCCCGGGGACCTTTTCGGTGCTGATCGCGAGGGAATATTCGGATATTGCCTGCACGGTTTTGGATCTGCCCGAGATTGCCGAGATTGCCGAGGAACTGATTGAACACCAGGGAATGAGCCGGCGTATCGCCACGCTTCCCGGAGATTATCACAATGCAAAATTTCCAGCCGGCAATGATGTCGTGAATATCTTCGGCGTATTGCATCAGGAATCCCCTGAGTCCATTCAGCATATTCTCAGCCGGGCATTCGAAGCGCTTAACCCGGGTGGTTTGATCAATATCATGGATATTATGACCGATGCGTCTCACACGGCTCCAAAATTTTCGGCGCTTTTCGCCGTCAACATGGCATTGACAAGCAATAACGGATGGGTTTTTTCAGATAAAGAACTGGAGCAATGGCTGATCGCGGCTGGCTTCAGCCACATGGAGGTTCAACCACTGCCTCATCCGATGCCGCATTGGCTCTTATCCGCCCGCAAGGTTTGAGCTGGATTTGGGGATCGAAGAATTGGGGAATTGAGGGATTGAGGTATTGAAGAATTGAAGAATTGAGGGATTAGGAATTTAAATAGACAGAATACATTCAATTCCTAAATTCCTAAATTCGCAATCCCTGAATTAATCCCATTCAATTCCTGAATCCCTGAATTCGCAATTCCTGAATGATTCCGATATTCATTCAATTCCGTGAAGAACAAAGGTTGTCCGCCCTTTTTTCAAAATAAACGATGGGGGCTGAATCAGGGGTAAATTGAAACGTTCATAGGTGCGGACATGGCAAAAAAAATCCAGGCCTATCTCCAGATAATGCGTTTTCCCAATGTTTTTACGGCCATGGCCGATGTGATCGCCGGCTATCTGATTGTCCGGGGATCTGACATTCAATGGTCGACGCTCGTTGGGCTATGCATCTCCACAGCAGCGATCTATGCCGGAGGATGTGTCCTCAACGATCTATGCGATAGAAAAATCGATGCCCAGGAACGTCCCTCCCGGCCGATCCCATCCCAGAGAGTGCGGGTTAAGGAAGCCTTTTTTCTGACCGTTTTTTTGTTTGCTTTGGGATTGCTGGCAGCAATTACAGCCGGACTCCCCTCGTTTATTACTGCACTCGGATTGGTTCTTCTGGTCGTTGCTTATGATACCCTGTCAAAGAATATCGCCGTTGCGGGATCATTGAATATGGGTGCCTGCCGAGCATGCAATTTAATTCTCGGCATGAGCCCTGCGCTTCAGTTCGGCCCGCCATTTACGCTTCTACCTCTTGTCACTCTGCTGTATGTTACGACATTGACGGCATTGAGTAAATTTGAAGTGCAGGGCGGTTTGGGGCGCCGCAGAATTCCGGTTTTGATGGGTTGGGGCAGCGTCATCCTCCTGGCCTTGTGGCTGAAGATCCATGCCGATTTGCAACCCGGGATGCTTGTCTTCCTGGCGTTCTTTGTTTTGTTCACCGGGCCGGCCCTGTTGAGGAGCATGCAAAATCCACAGGCCAAGTATATCGGCCTGGCAGTTAAATCACTGGTGCTGGCCATACCCATCCTCGACGCCGTTTACTGTGCGGGATTTCAAGGATTTATCTATGGTATACCGGTAATATTGTGCATTGTGCCTTCATTGATACTGGCCCGTTATATGTACGTTACTTAACTCCAGTCATAAGCCATCCCGAACCGGCGGGATGAGAATTGAGATGCCGGTGGCTTATGAATGGGATTTGAATCCTGTCTGATAGTTTTGGATGCCAATTCAGAAAGCAGATTATGAAACCAAAGCACGTTGTCGTCATCGATGTCATTGGGCTCAGTTTGAAGCATTTCGAAAATAAACAGAACATGCCCCATATAGCTTCATTGCTGGATGACGGGCGTCTTTTCGGAATGAAACCGGTATTTCCTGCCGTCACGCTAACTGCCCAGGCCAGCCTGGTCACCGGGGTCTATCCGCAAGGGCATGGTGTCGTATCGAATGGATTTTATTTTCCGGAAAATTTTCAGATTGCCTTCTGGGAGCAGGCTGCCGGTCTCATTCAGGCTGAAAAAATTTGGGAGCGCCTCAAGAGAAAAAAACCCGAGCTCAAGACGGCGGTACTTTTTTTGCAAAATTCACTTTATGCCAGCTGCGATGCAGTTATTACACCAAAGCCGCTTCACACCGAAGAAGGCCTGGTTCAATGGTGTTATTCCAAACCGGTCGGGTTCTACGAGGAGTTATGCGACAAAATCGGCCAATTTAATCTCTTTCACTACTGGGGTCCTTTGGCTGCCATCGATTCGAGCCGCTGGATCGCCAACGCCGCAGTGGAGACTATGGCCCGCTTACATCCTAACCTGATGTTCGTCTACCTTCCGCACCTCGACTACTGCACTCAAAAATACGGACCGGGCAGCCCGGTAATTCAGCAGGAGCTGCAAAATATCGACCAGGAGGTCGGCAGGATATTAAGCGGCATCGGCGATGCGGGTTTGATCGATGAAACCATTTTCATTGTCCTGTCTGAATACAATTTTCACGCCGTGCAGGGTGATGTTCCCCTGAATCGAATCCTGCGGCAGAATGATCTTCTGAGCGTTCGGACAATTCAGGGGCGCGAGTATTTGGATCTGGAAATGAGTCCGGCCTTTGCCATAGTCGACCATCAGATTGCTCACATTCATATCAAGCCCGGCTATGTAAATGCGGTTCGAAATATATTAGAGCAGGTCGACGAAATCGATCTGATATTAGATGGCAAGGGGAAGAAGCAATATCATATCGACCATCAGCGCACCGGTGATTTTATCGCAGTCAGTGCTAAGGATCGTTGGTTTTCCTATTATTGGTGGGAAGATCAAAATAAAGCCCCTGATTTTGCAAAGCAGGTGGATATTCATCGCAAGCCGGGATATGATCCTTTGGAACTATTTCTGGAACCCGGCACCATTCATATTTCTCAGGACCCGTGTTTGATCCATGGCTCCCATGGATATCTTTCTAAGACAGAGGACGATCGCTTACCGCTTCTCATTAGCGGGGATTGGGACGGGATAGCAAACCTGAAGCAATTCCTGAATATCGTTGATATCGCCGGTATTATCGAAAAGATATTGGTTGAGAATTAATTCGGTGCGAAGCGGATTAATCTGCCACTCCCATCACCTCCAGCAAGTGCTCGAGGGCAACATCGGCAAATTCATCGTCGTTGATGTGGGCTTCGACCTCGATGACGGGGATACCCGACCGCAGGTTTCCTTTCAACTCCGCCAAAAAGGGAATAAAGGACAGGCACTTTATTCTTGTTTCCAATTAACTTCGCATTTAATTGTATGTTGCAGAATGCGCTTTACATTGAGAGCCTGTTTCTTTATTCTCTTTCTGCACGGCGATTAGTTTGGAAGGTCCTCAGGGACAATGTTATATTAAACCTGCTTTTAAAAAAGGCAATAAATACCTCAACCAGAGGAGAAAAATATGCAACCCATCTTACTTGAAACTTCAGAAGAAATAACGTCTCAAATTGAGCCTCCTCCAAAGCGGGCCAAGATGATGCTTGTGGAGGAACTTGTGCTCCGACTTTATTAACAAGGCATATTATCACATCCGTTCATGGTGCTCCATTGTTTAAGAAGGATCGGATTTTTTTCGAAAGATTCTTGGTGGAACACGAAATCGCATTTCATGGGGATCCGGATGAGATTGATGGTGACTCGACGATTTTGAAACAGGCATTATTATCGTCAGCAAATGAAAGCAAAAAAGATGGGAATAATTGAATTTGTAAAAGAGCCTATGGTCCGTCTCAGAACCGACCGTCACTATTGGATCGATGACGCGATGTATAAAAATGTATTGAAATTATCCGGTGAATAACAGATTGTTTTTTGTAGAATCGGGGGGGGTTATAGTATAGCGTGTGCTCTTCGGATTTTCGGATTATTCAAACCTCGCCCAATAGTTTCAATCCCTGATCTTCGACGATCTACTGATCCCTTGTAACCGATTTGCTTGTGCCGAGAACGCGAAGTTCAGTTTTTTCGATTACTTTTCCTCACAATAACTTGGTATGTTGCTCCAGAGACGTCTAAGCAGGATTTGCGAGGCAATTCTACCCGACATCAAATGCATTGGATTTCTAAACCGTAAATCCGAGGATGTCGCCTATACCTGGTGCTTTTGCGAAGTTGAGCATCAGACAGATGCGCGGTCGACGCCATTGACCATTGTTGTCTTTTGCATTTAACGCGGGAGGAAGGGATATGCACCATGAAACGAAAGAAACAACTTAATGGGGCGGTTTTATTATGACCCTATGAACAAACGCAGAAGAGGGTTCTCTTCCAAAACGCACGTCAAGTGAGACGTTCACATCTCGCAGGGGGACAAGGAACTGGTCGAAAAACTTGGCAGATACGTTCCCTGCCCCCTTTAATCTGGCCGTTTATTTCAAATGTGTCGCATCAAAACAAAGGGTTTTAATGGAGCAAATCGAAATGATTATTGGCTATACTTTTATTTTCCGTCGCTTATTGAAACCCGCCAACCCGAGCAGGCCTGCTCCCACCAACAACATGGTGGCCGGTTCAGGGACTGGCGTGCTGGCGTCATATTCACCAAGTTCCGCGATAAAACCGGCGATGTTATCTAGGTTGCCTTCGTCATTCCATTGCCAGTTAAATCGACCCCAGGTCGCAAGGTGTTGTTCAAGACGACCGCCGGCGTCGTTTGGTTCGCCTGATTCCCAGTTAGTATAATCCCAAGTTTCTCCAGTGACCCAGGACCAGCCGGCATTTTCATCTGCTTCGTCAGACGGATCTTGAAACCCCCCCCAACCAGAATTCGCGCTGGTCATCAGGATCGACGAATAATGATTCCACGACTTGCTGCTCTGCTTCGCTCGTGATGGTCGCGAGATATAAATAGGGATTATTCAAAGAAGTCACAAAGCTGTCAGCTGAATCCCAACTTTTATTTGGAATAGTTGGATCAGAATCGTCCATATCGTATACGACAAGGAAATAATAGTGATCTATTGTCGAATCATAAACTCTATTTTCCACTGTTATACCCAGAGCGTACGCACTGCCTGCAGTGCATAAAAAGATTCCCGCCACTAAAAATAGTGCGAACTTTTTCATTGACCTTCTCCTTTGCTTGATGAGTTTTTGCAAAACTGTGAAAATAAACTTATTAGCCTTTAAATGATGAGTATAAATGGATCTGTTTCAGAAATAAAGCTGATTGCAGCGACTGGTAGCGCTGTCTTTTAAACTAGTTTCAATGCAGGCCAAAGCCAACGAAGTGTCCAAAGGGTATGTTATCTTCCATGCTTCCTTCGTTTATGAGCTCTGATTTTACCCCCGCCAGCATATCAAGCAATAAAAATGCCAAGAAAGGTTTTAGATTAAACAAAAATTATACCGTTTGTTTTTAGGTACATATATGGGTGTATAGAATTATAGAAACATAGTATATGTAGATCGGTTCTGCATTGTTACGCCAATTGCCCAATTCATATATAATTAATGTAATAGCTTTGTGAAAAAAGAGTAATAGCTGGTAAATATTGCTCAGCAGCGGGTCGGTGTCGATAAATTCCTGTCGGAAGTTTGCGAGCAACTAAAAGCGAACAATACCGGCCGCAGCCTGTGCTGCGGTGCTATATCGACAAACCGGGTAAAGCTGAGAAAAGGCCGTTAGGGATTCCGGTCATATTTGACCGAGTCTGTCAAATGGCGACCAAACTGGTAATCGAACCAATATTTGAGGCCAATTTTTTGGATTGTTCTCACGGATTTCGTCCGGAGCGAAGTGCTCCTGATGCCATTCAAAAAATCGAGCGAACGAATACTTTCAAAGGTCAGCGAGTCGTTTTTGACGCCGATATCATGGGATTTTACAATAATATTCGTCAAGATATTCTCCTAAGCCTGGTTCAGCGCCGCATTGCTGATGCTCGTGTTGTAAGATTAATCCGAATGTGGTTGGAGGCCGGGGTCATGGAAGATGGCAAATATATTGAAACGAACGGTTTGGGTACTCCACAGGGTGGGGTGATTTTTACATCTTTGATGTATTCAAAATCCTGCTTATCCACTCCGGGCGCCCCTTTGTTGGCCTTCACTCGCCTCCAGGCCTCCCTAACCACATCTTCACGATAAATCTTATCGTAAAGCGCTCCGAATTTCCTATTTCACATCTAGCCACTGTTTCGCATTTCAACTCACATCCTAAACACGGTCGAAGTATGGCCCCACGCTCAGAACAGGTTGTGTTGTCCTGTCCGTCATCACTTCCAGGCCACTCCGACTTCCCTACGCCCATCACCACCATCTTGCCGGCTTCACCCGACTTGATAGCGGCTTACCGCAGGCGGAGTCCTGCGGAGACGCTGGGACCTCAGGTCCTACCTCCGTTATCTGTCACCGTATGCCGAGGGCCTTACTCCGGGTTCCTGTCAGGTGCATATGCCCTTTGCTTCCCTGACAGCATCGGCCTTCTCTCTCATTCTAGAAGATCGGCGTGTATCCTTGCATCTCGCGAGGTTTATCCCACAATCGAACTCTCCCAGCTATTCCCGTTCGATCAACGTCTTACGAAGCTGCACCGTTCGCTTTATGCTACGGCCTGTCGTTTGATCCTGAGGCTCCCGAAGGGCGATTTTGGCAAGCACCCCTGGCTGGGTAAGACTCACATATCCTGCGAGCCGCCTCGGTACCGTGTCGGGGCAAGTTCAGCCCGTGTGTTACCACACGAACCCGCCCCCAGCCTACTTATCTAAATGGGCAACTGATAAGGTGTCGGGTAGAAATACGGCGCGCTCAGCTTTAGGCGGAGAGTTTCCATCATGCACCCTTTCGGTTCGTGCAGTGGGTTCCTAGTTCCACCATGGCTAACGTTTCCGCAAGCCCCCCTCTCATCCCGGACGGTCGGATTTCCCGAGTCCGGTTGGCAGCAATGGCATTTCCTCTGAGAACCTTCCCATTCAACCCGAAACTTAAGTGCTTGCCCACATACGCCCCTTGGTTCAATAGTTTGATCTCAAACTCGACATTTGTGGCACCACTGTTTCTCCAGCTCTGTGTCTGGTCAGTGTTACTTGCAAATGCCCGCCATTTACCGAGAGCCCCTTTGCCCGCTCAAGGCGTTATCTTTTGCGGTGTCGTGTCTATGCACAACATCAGAAAGCGCTACCTCTCCTTCATCGCTCTTACGGGCTCATGCGTCAGACCATAATCCTCTTACCGCCTCGGAATTAACCTTGCGCAGTAAGTCTTTGCAGGTTGTTGCAAGTCCCTGCTGGAAGATGGCCCTTCCCGACATTATCTCTGCAATCCTTGTATAGGTGCTAGGACCCATACCCCGCAGCGTCTCCCTGGTGCATGTACTCGTTTCTTCCCAGCAAGCTCCGGCCTCACCTCAGAGGTTACAGGTTCGGCACGCTAAAAATATTCCTCGATATGCAACTTTAACGAGGCCTGATTCTCGGGGCTGCAGTCATTCCGTTATGTTCTGGCTCCCATACTTGCTAGACCCCCAGATTGCACCCACCGCTATGGTTTCACCACAGGGCGGCCGGGCCTTTTACACCACGCATAGCTCGGTTGGTTGCCTGCCCCGAGATGTGGTATCGCTACGTATCCGACACGAGCAACTGATACGGCGGGACTTTCACCCGCTGGATTGTAGCCTTGTCGGCTGCTCCAACCTCCTTTCAGGTTACTAGATAACGGTCTCGCGACCTCGTACAAAATGAAGACGCAACCCCTTTGTTTTCGTAAATTATTTTCTGTTGAGCTAAGGAATATAGAGCGTCCCCTCTATACCCCCGTGCCAATTTCATCGAGTTTCTTAATCGGACAGGTTTCGAAGGAAAACTTATCGATTAAGCCTAATTTAACGACGTTTTTTGACATTTTCTCCTCAATGCCAATCACTTGGCGTGGCCTGATCCCCCAGCCACACCTCCCGAAGTTCAAATGTATAAAATGACTTTTTGCACGGGATATTTTTCGTCGAGTCTCTTACTTAATTGGGAAATTTTAGGGGCAATAGCAGTCGATTAAGGCCGATTTGGAGACATTTTTAAGGCATTTTAATTATCGATCATATGGCGTGGCCTGACCCCCTAGCCTCCCTAGCCGACTGATATAGGTATTTTAGAAAATAACTCTTTATTTTTATGCTTTTACTATCTATATTTTGTAAAAGTCCAATTAAACCGCCGAGAAAGCATCAAGGAACTTGCTTAGGTCTCAATAGCTCTTTTATCTCGTATCAAATTTTATAAAATCTATTTTTTAGGTCGGAGTATATGGGCTTCATCCAGATCCTGTAAACCGTGATATTTCTGCATAAATTCCGACGGCGGGTGGATATTTGGTTCTGCCCGTAATTTAAACACTAGTGGTTCTTTATTGTACCCATGATAAGCGATAAAGCTTGAGCTACGAATTTTGACAGCCAAAGATAAAACAAAAAAACTGCCCAGGTGGCTGAAGATCGTATTTACCATATGGATTGTGATCTGGGTACCGGTTTATATCAGCGATCGTGGAATGCAAAATTTTTTATGGATCTGCGACCTGTGTAACTTCATTCTTCTTATCGCCCTCTGGACAGAAAACAGACTGCTCTTTTCAAGCCAGCTTGTGGCCGTATTTATTGTGGACTTACTGTGGAGTGTTGATGTTGCAATAGCAATTCTATGGGGCTTTCATCCCATCGGTGGAACGGAGTATATGTTTTATGCAGATATTCCGCTCTTGGTGCGACTGATGTCGCTGTTTCATGTCTTCACCCCACCGCTGATTATTTATGCGGTCCTTCTTTTAGGGTATGACCGCAGAGGACTCATTCTTCAATCAATTCTTACCTGGATCGTCCTTCCGCTGAGTTATTTGTTGACTGACCCAGCAAGAAACATAAACTGGATTTATCGTCCTTTCGGAAAAGAGCAGACACTAGTCCCACTCTGGCAATATTTTATTATTTTAATGATCGCATATCCGCTGCTTCTATATCTCCCAATTCACGGCCTGATGCTGTTGTTTCAGCGATGGAAAGGAAGGGCTTAAGTCACAATCTCACAAAGCTTTGGCGGTTGGCCTATTTTTCTTGTCGGACCAAGCTATGTAGTTGTATTTTATCAGAAAGCCTTCCAAAGATAGTCGTTATTCAGGCTTAGCCTAGCCCGCTGTTTTCAGGGGTAAAAAGAGGGGTGTAAGGATTTTAACGCTCCTTAAGCTCATATCCTTCATCATTGGTCACCCCTCGGTGGCCGATTGCCTTCGCACGCAGAATACTGAATACTATGACCTTACCCCGCTAGTGCATTATGGCGCCGCCGGAGATGTTGAAGGCCTGGCCGGTAACGCTCTTGGCGCTGTCGGTGGCCAGATAAACCGCCAATTCAGCCACCTCATCAGGCTCCAACAATCGCTGCATGGGATTCATGCTTTTTTCGATATCCTCAAGCGATTGGCCGCTCAATTCAGCGGTGGCTTGCAGCCGCCTGGCCAGCATGGCGGTCCGGATAGGTCCCGGACATATGGCATTGACGGTAACACCCGTGGTGGCGGTTTCCAATGCTGCTGTGCGGGTCAGCCCGATGAGCCCGTGCTTGGATGCGCTGTAGGCTGCGCCGGTCGGAAAGCCGATTTTGCCGAGTATGGAAGCGATGTTGATAACCCGACCCCAGCCGGCTTTGATCATTGCCGGCAAAAAAGCCTTGGTTAGGAGATAGGGTGCGGTTAAGTTCAGGGCAATCGACCTACCCCAAAAATCATCATCATAATCGACAACCGCTTTTGCGTTCGTGCCGCTGCCGATCCCCGCATTATTCACAAGAATATCGATGCCGGGATTTTGTGCCAAAATCGATTCCACGAGAGAAGCGACGCCCTCCCGCCGGTTCAAATCTGCGGGGATCGCGGTGCCTTTGCGCCCGGCGGCTTCGATTGCTTTTACGGTTTCCTCCAGCTGATCATCGGATCTGGCCGCCACGATCACATCAGCACCTTGTTTAGCCAAGGCAACCGCGATTGCTGCTCCGATTCCACGTCCACCGCCAGTCACAAGAGCGGTCTTGTCTTTCAGTTTCATATGCTAATTTCCTTTCTGAATCACGAAAAAATCCTGTCTTTTACCCTAAAGAAATCCAATATGCTCGATGGTACCATCTGGACCATTAACAATTGCCAAAGTTTGCCCGGACCTGCTGCGGTCCCCGCTTCCACAGGCAGTTTGGTGACGTAGGTCACCCAGCAACAGATCTTTTCCATATCAAATCATTGGGCTCAATTCGAGCAAAATGTGTTAATCAACCTAACCCGGATAAACCGGAAATTCGAAAATCGAAATACGAAATCCGAAACAAGCCCGAAATACGAAAATTCAAATGTCTCAAACGAAATCATCGTGCCGACAAATTTGAATCGAGTCGGATAAAAGTTGATTCCGTTATAAATCTTTTTGAATGCCCGTATGTCAGTGCTTTACACGGTTTTCTCAAATTATTTTGCGTTTTTTACGCAAAACTGAATTGGTAACTGTCCAATTTAAGTACTAATTCGAGCTCCAGCGAAGACGGACCTGTCGCGGCGTGGCTCAAGCGAAGACGGACCTGTCGCGGCGTGGCTCAAGCGAAGA
>Ga0049119_1000158_pt1 | contig 17600 bp, 18 predicted proteins | sample WorMetLIZAISLAND_2_FD_57363 | JGI IMG/M metagenome (GOLD analysis project Ga0049119, IMG submission 57363) | Marine gutless worms symbiont microbial communities from Max Planck institute for Marine Microbiology, Germany - Olavius geniculatus... | ecosystem: Host-associated > Annelida > Digestive...
CTCCTTATTCAAATTTGTTATAAGTTAGTTACAAATTAAAATTAATTTGTCAAGTATTATTTACAAATTATTTTTGTTGCAGAAAACCTGGTTCGCTGGGCCAGGTCAGAGACAATCGGCTAGGCCGTGAATCCTGCTTCAGGCGAAAGCGGATTGCTGGAATGCTGGAATGTTGGAATACTGGGTTTAACGGAGTAATATCTGATCTTATAATGATGGTACGGACCAGAACTTGAAATCAGACGATCTTCCGTGCATAGATTTTTACGAATGATTCATTTTTGAAATCAGCCATATTGGTGGAAGGAGAAAAATGGTACTTTTATATGAAAAAAGGGAAAAGGTTGCGACCATAACGCTAAATCGTCCAGAGAAGATGAATACAATCAATTTAACTCTCGCCCAAGAACTGTTTCGGGCATGGACAGACTTTACTGAAGATCCGGAAACTACCGTTCTAATCATCACGGGTAAGGGGGATAAGGCCTTCTGCGTTGGTGCCGATTTGAAAGAGCGCAACCAACTGGGGAAGGATATCCATGTTTCTTCTTTCTGGGATTCTTCTCTCAAATTGCCGATGCGGCACTCTGAATGCCATAAACCCGTGATAGCAGCCATCAACGGCCACTGCCTGGCAGGTGGATTAGAACTTGCCCTTGTTTGTGACATCCGAATTGCGTCCGAAAATTCCACATTCGGACAGCCTGAAATAAAATGGGGAATATTCCCGGGAATGGGAGCCACCCAGCGCCTGCCAAGAGTACTCCCTTACAATCTGGCTGCTGAAATTCTTCTAACCGGTGAACCCATTGATGCCAACAGAGCCCTTGAAATCGGCCTGGTTAATCGCGTGGTTCCAATACGGGATTTAATGAAAACGGCCACGACCATCGCCGAAGGCATCAGTGCCAAAGCGCCGCTGGCGCTTAGAGCCGTTAAAGAGGCATTGCTCAGAAGTTATGATCTTCCGCTTGACCAGGGTATGCGAATGGAGGGTATTCTCCGGCGTATCATCGGAGATACAAAAGATGCCCATGAGGGCATGAGGGCTTTTCAAGAGAACAGGAAACCTGAATATCGAGGGAGGTAAACCTTTCTGCCATATTTAGTATATAAAAAACAGATAATAGATAAAAACTGGATCAAAAAGATAAACTCACCCATTTCAGGTTCAGACTCAGGATTCACTTTTTTACCGACACCTGAAACCTGAGACCTGAAACCATTAAGAATTTGGAGGAAACATTAATGAAAAAGGCACGCAAGGTTCTTGTCGTAATTGTAATAATGAATATCTACATAAGTATCGTTTCCTGGTCAGATATCGCTTATGCTACGATGGAAAGCACGGAGATCATGGTAATTGATTTCAATCATCCAGATGAAAGGGATAATTGGCGGATTATCAACGATGATGTTATGGGAGGGATTTCGCAAAGCGAGATTATCTTCAATGATACCGGCACGGCCACTTTTCAAGGCAAGATCTCTCTGGAAAATAACGGCGGGTTTGCATCGACTCGAAGCAAACCCCATTCTTATCGACTGGGCAGCTTTACCGGACTTCATGTACGCATCCAAGGCGATGGGAAAGACTATCAGCTTCGAGTAAGGACCGATGCCGGACTTGACGGCATTTCGTACCGGTATCGCTTTACTACCCAGCCTGAAACCTGGATGAGTATCCGTGTTCCTTTCAGCGAGTTTGTCCCGACCTTCCGCGGACGCATTCTGAGCGACGTACCGCCTATCTCGCCGGAACAGATCCAGCAGGTCGGATTTCTGATATCTGACAAACAAGCTGGCAAATTTCACCTCGAGATAGATTGGATCAAAGCATATAGATAGCAACAGATGTGAGACAATTTTGGACTAAGTAATATCAGTTGGAGCAATCAAAAATTTTGCAAATTTTCTGAAATTACTAATTGGTGACCGTGATTTTTTTGCTGGTTTTGCTATCAGACTCGTGAATGGCAAGCGCGGTTTTGAATGTCCACGTTATAGTTAATATTACAATAAAATAGATGATCGACCTTGCCGCCGCAGGGCTAAAATTATACGAAACAACATCTTGGCCCAGGTCCATCGCCAAAAAAGTTGTCGAACTGCGGGGCCCGCCGGCATTCAGGCGGAAGGGTTCGATATAGACCATGAAGCTATCGATAAACCGCAACAGTATCGCCATCAATAATACACTTTTCATTTTAGGCAGTTCTATATACCGAAACACATTCCAGCGGGACGCCCCATCGATGGCTGCTGCCTGGTAGAAGGCTGCGGGTATGGTTGTTAAGCTGGAGTAGCAAAGCAAAACAACCAGGCTGGTCCAATGCCAAACGTCCATGAGGACGATAGAGATCCAGGTATGTAATGCATTTAATTTCCAGTCAAAGTCGATTCCTACTGCGGAGAGAGCCCCCCATGATTTCTAAAAAAATGTGCCAGATCATTGCAATCATATTCCAAGGGACCAACAACGGCAGTGACATCGAAACCAGATAAACTGCAACCCATCCACCTTTCTTGGGGATGGATAAGGCGATGGCAATGCCCAGCGGGATTTCAATAATCAAAATGATAGCTGAAAACAATAGGCTGCGGCCTAAGCTCTGCCAGAAACGGCTTGAGCGTATTATCTCTTCATACCACTCAAAACCAACCCATACCTTGGACTGCAGAGTGATAATGTCATGGAACGAATAATTCACGACCATAATCAATGGAACAACTGCAACGAACCCAAGCAGCAACAGGGCAGGCAATACAAAAATCCAGGCCTTATTATTTGTTGATTTTACCATGACACATATTGACCCGCTTCAGCAGCCACCAACTCTGCCGGTGAGAATTGTGATAATTCTATGCTTACCGAGAGACCAACGTCCCCGCATATAAGCCCAACCCGGATAAACCGGAAATAGCCACAAAGCCACTAAGACACAAAGAAAACAATTTTATAATAAAACTTCGTGCCTTGGTGTCTTGGTGGCGAAAATCTTTTATTTAATGAATCTGCTTAATCATAAAACCTTTGGCAATATGATTTCGGACAAAATAAATCATTAAGGCACCGGGCAGAATTGAAACGACGGTCATCGCCATTACCAGGCCTATATCTGTTCTGAAACCAAACAAAGCATCGATAGCCATACTGATTGGCTTGCCGGCGGTCACCGTTAATATTCGGGCAAAGACAACCTCCACCCATGAGAACATATAACAAAAGAAACATGCGACCGCGATTCCCGGCGCCATTAGCGGAATTAGAATTCTGGTAAAGAACCCAAAGAAAGAATAGCCGTCTATAAATGCCGTTTCGTCAAGTTCTTTTGGGATGGCAGATATGAAACTTCCCAGCACCCAGATAGAAATCGGGACATTAAATAGACAATGAGCCAGTGCGATTGCAAAAGGATTATTGATGAGGTCCAGTGCGGTAAATATCAGAAAGACCGGAAGCACCATAACTACGGGCGGTGTCATTCGCAGGGCCAAGAAACCAAAAAAGAGGTGTTTATCGCCCACAAACGAATATCGTGAAAAGGCGTATGCCGCAAGCAGCGCGACCGGGATGGTCATGAGAATGTTTGAGGTTACATAGGTTATGGAATTAATGATCGAGGCAGTCAAAGCAGGATTTTGAAATACGTGAATGTAGTTTGACCAGGTAAATTGCCCTACAGGGGTTGAAGTGCCCCTGAGTGTTGAGAGAAAACTTATGTACACAAGCGATATCAACGGACCGAATAAAAATGCGATATAGAGATTCGCCGGCAGCCACCTGAAGTTCAATTCTTTTTTCAAAAGCAGCCCCTTTAATTTGGGCTTGCCAACGAGCTGGGGGATGTACTTATTGAACCAAAAAATAAAAGGCATGCATAGCAACAGGCTTGCCGCAGTCATAACGGTACCGATGCCAAAAATGTTTAAAGCCGAATCAGGAAAGGTCTCAAGCACCCATTTAGCAGTTGGTGGATTGATATAGTGATAAAAGATACCATTCAAACACATCAGAATAAACGTGTTTTGCCCCAACCAAACGATTGTTTTTTGGGTGCGTGTCATAGCGGCGATCAGAAGAATGAGTGCGCAGCCCGCTATGGCCGTTAAAGGAAAGAGTAGTATATGACCATGGGAAGAAAACAAAATGACGACATAATTATAAACATGAAAATTAAACGGCCCGGTGTTTAGCTGATAAGTCAGCAAAACGATTAAGAACGCAACGATCGCACCCGGTAGCAAAATCCTGATGGAAACCGGATTTTGGAAAATTCGCCGGCGGCGGAGATATATTCCCATCAAGTAAAAAGGATATAGAATTATCGCTTCATGAATGAAAAGATAGTTCCAGCCAACGATTCGGCCTTTAAGCGGGTTAAATAAGTCAAGCTTCAGGTTCAGCCAATATCCCGCACCATATAAAGCGATTGCGGCGATCAAAATTTTCACATTGGAGTCTTTTATAAAGCGAAAAACCCCATAGTGGAATAATTCTACGCCAACAATCAACAGCAGGAACCACGAAGGTATGCAAAACGAGGGTAGACCGAAAACGGTATTGACAAGCCCTACAAAATAGCCTCCGATGCTGGGCAGGGGTAAACCGAAAAATTTACCGGTAAAGAAAATCGGCGGTATCATCATCAATATGGTGAAGAAGATAAAGGGTAAAAGCCGGGTGAAAAACTGGTGCTTTAAAAACCTGCCGCAGCTCCATTCGACACGGCTTTCTTTGGCGACATATCCCGCTATCACAATAAACAGCACCATATGAAAGGAGTAGATAAATTTGTACTGACTAGCTGCCGCCGGGTTCTTCAGCAGCATTAGCTCTTCGATAAAATGACCATAGAAAACCAACGCAATTGCGTAAAAGCGTGCGATGTCAAGTACAAAAATCCTATTTGTTTTTGATCTGGTATTCATAAGATCAATTTTTCTGAATTTTTGATTGATTGAGAATGCGGAAAAAAACCTGAATTTACGGATAGGCACCATAGCACAATTTTTTTTGGCTTCAAAATCCTTTGTATCCTTACTTGGCAATATCTTTTGGTTGTGTTAATTCAGATATAGACCATCATGTCCTGGATTGGCTTTAAAATCAGCGTGCATCTGCGAAAATCTGCGTCCTAAATTACGAATGAGGTATTTTCCGGTTATGAAAAGCGATAAAATAGATCGCAGACAATTCATCAAAATAACCGCCGGTTCTGCTCTTGCAATGATGAGCAACTCAGCGCCCGCACTCTTCGCTGAGGAAATTGAGCCCAAAACCCGAAGCCATTACAAGGTCTTTTCCAAGGGTAAAATAGGTAGTCTGCAAATCAAGAATCGTTTGATAAAGGCAGCATCCGCGACCGGTTCCACTACTGGCGGATGTAGATTTTTGAATGGCGGGATCGAAATGTACCGGGACTGGAGCAAAGGCGGGGCGGGGCTCATCAATACCGGACACATGACGGTCACACCCATCCCGCCAGGAGCTTATAATCATAACCTAACCTGTATCTATGATGATCGGTTTATCCCGCAACTCAACAAAATCGCTGATGCCGTGCATAAAACGGATAGTGATTGCAAGATCGTCGCACAACTCAATCACATCGGTTCACACTCCAGGACGAATTCGGTTGCTGCATCCTCGATCTCCTTATCCGGACCTCAAAGGAAGCCGCGCGCACTGACCACAATCGAAGTTCAGGAAATCAGGGACTCTTTTGTCGCGGCAGCAAGGAGAGCGAAAGACGCTGAATTTGATGGCGTTGAAATCCATGGTGCCCACGGTTATCTGCTAAATACGTTCCTGTCGCCATACGCAAATAAACGTACAGATATTTATGGGGGCTCACTCAAAAACAGAGTGAGAATCGTAACGGAAATCGTTGATCAGATTAAATCATCCGTCGAACCTGATTTCGCTGTACTCATAAAAACGAACTGTAATGACAGACAAGGTGTAGAAGGAATCAATGCAGACAATTTCCCGCGTTTGGCTCAAGAGCTCGAAAAAACCGGTGTCGATGCAATCGAAGTCAGCGGCGCCATGCCGGCCCGCACGGACATCGATGAACCTGAGAAGCAATCCTATTTTGTCGGATATGCTGAAAACCTGGAATTGAGTATTCCGGTCATTTTGACTGGAGGGAATAAATCAATCGATGTGATCGAACGGATATGCCGGCGAGAGAAAGTGGATTTTTTCGGTTTCGCAAGGCCGCTGATTGCAGAACCTGATTTGCCAAACCGCTGGCTTGAAATGGTCGGAGGCCCCGAGTGCGAATGCATATCCTGCAATCAATGCCTCAGTTATCTCTTTACAGGACAGAATCTGGTTACTTGTCAAGTGCTCTAATAAACTGCATATATAGATCAAGGTTGAGCGGTTCAGGGTTCAACGTTCCGAGTTGATAAGCTCCAAATCAACTCTCATCAAAAGGTTTCAGCCTTCATGTGTTAATAACATATTATCACCCATTGGGTGAACTTGGGTATATCGGATTCCTGTCGATAACGTAAGCAGTTTCAGACAGTTGTAACCTTTGAACCTTTAACCCTGAACCTGGAACCGATCAGTTTAGGATTGAATTTATCGCAGGCTTTCCTTATTTTCTTCTATCATAAGTTATTGATGCGAGTAATCTTCGCCACGACGGTATTTTCCGACGGATCAGGGCAACGGACATACTCTGTTGTGATCCCATTTTGATTGATCACTTTCTCATAGGGAGTTCCCTTATAAGTCCAGGATAACGTTTTCCCGGCCTCAAGCTGCTCAATAAATAAAGCCAGACTACCCCTTAAATAGGGGCAAATCCTTTCCCAATCATTAGGATATTCGAATTTAACACCAATATAATTGTGACCATAATAACAGTAGCCCTTGCGCTCATAGATCTCAATATCAATTTTATTTTTTCTCTTATAGGTCATTCCCTCAGCAACACCCTGCTTAAGTATAGCAGGAGTTGCAACAAGTCCAGCAAATGCACATCCTGTCTTCACCAAGAATTCTCTTCTTTTCATGGGTTTTTTCCTTTATGTGCTTCTTTTTTTAACGTCCTGGAAAAACTTCTCGCGAAGTTCCGGGGTACCGCCACCAAGTCTGGCTCCCAAAGTCAGGCATGTTGGAACATGTGATCTTTCATTTTCAACTCAACTCATGCACGGCCTCACCAATGATCCGGCCAATCGGTATATTCCGTGGGCAGAGATTTTCGGCTTTTGCGTAGTCGAGAGTTGTCAGTTGGTTTCGAATTGGAATAAACGATCTCTTTTCAATGATTACAGTATCATCGTATATTTTCAGAAAGCTGTGCTGATAACTGTTTTGCCAATGTTTCAGCTGCAATTTGAGTCGGTGCTTGATGGACGCCGGCAATATAAGCGTTGTGGGTAAATACCAACTCAAACATATTATGCAGTTGAATCAGCTTTCCATTAAAAAGTGGGATGGAAACCGGGACCGATTCACCACCATACTCCAATAGATATTCTTTATAGGCTATTGATAGGTTCGCAGCTTCAGATGGATTCGGGCAGCGTGAGATGAAAACCGTCGCCTGATCACTATTTATTTGATAATCGGCAATAAAAACATCCTTAAACTGATCAAAACCAAATGCTCCTCCAGGCAACAGCGCCAGGCTGTCTTGAATGAGGCCTGAATCAGGAAATATGGATAATTCTGGAATCGGTTTTACCTGCAAGGGATGCAGGTTGACAAAAGCCTGCGCAAACTGTTGCATGGCAGAGATAAGCGGATCTGTCTCATCACTTCCGATTATTTCTATGTATAAGCAATCATGTACCAAGAAAAGAGCGTTATGGACTTGATAGGCAAACGGTGTCATTTCCAGCCTATTTGCTTTTGGGCGCCTTTGTCCGCTATAAACCGCAAAAGCACTCAGGTGTCGATCCATTTGGTAGATATAGATCTCGAACCATTTGGAGGGATCCCCGATTAACTTAAGCCGCTGAGTCGTAAGTTTAACAAAACCGGCCTTCAGGTAAAAATCTGCCTGACCATTAATCACTTCAAATAGATTTGATGGCGAATAAGTTTCTGATGAAGACATCGGCAGGAGATGTGTTGGTAAGACTGAATGCAGACTGGTGCGAAGTGTCCGGGAATTTGTAATGCTAAGGGAGCATACAGCTGGTGACTGAGCCGCGACTTCATCATTTTTACAAAAAAGGACAATAACGACAATCAGTATTAGGCCAACTATCGACACAATATTTTGCAGCTTATTCCAATTCATTCCGATTACCCGCGCTTCGAGCAATATATAGGACCCGCATTGGAACAGTGTCGCTATAATTTAGAATAGGATAATTTAATTAAATCGGCATTGCGTCCCATGAAGATGATAGTCGTCGCTTCAGGCAATTTCGCGGTACTGAGGGATAAATATTTTTTATATGGCTCGTAGCCGATCCATTTATCTGCGGCAATTTTTGCACATGTCGGATTGAAGATATGCGTCGGTATAATCAGTTTGGGCTGCAACTGATCCATGAGGTTGAAGCCTTTTTTATTCGCGGCTGTCATATCGGAATAGGGATTGGCCAATTGAGTGATGGCGATATCCACCTTGCCCAAAACCTCAAGCTGTTCGGGAGTCAAAGCCGCCTGCCCGATATCACCGAAATGGGCGACTCGAATCCCGGCCATGTCAATGACAAAAATGTAGTTTGATCCGCCCTCATCTCTGAACTTATCTCCTTCATTGTGTGCCGAGGCGATACCACGAAGGGTTACATCATCTAGCTTGATTTCGCCTGTTTTAACGTCGAGTTGTTTACCTGGAAAGGAACCGACGAAACCAAGACGCCGATGATCGCCGTGATTGTGGGTTGTGAGTAAAACATCCTTTGCAGTAGGCGGGCTGGATAATGCACCGGGATCATGGACATCAATCAATATTCTTGAGCCTTCAGGGCTGATGAGTTCGACCTGGGCGTTCTCCTCATAGTAGAGCTTAAGGGTGGCATCAGCCATTGCTTCATTCAGAAGGCCTAATCCGGAGCTCAGCATGCCGAGCATAAAACCGATTAGCATGACTTTAAAAAGGGTAGATTTCATCTTTGGCGCTCTCCTTTCTCTGAGCGAGTGCTGGTGAGGATTGATGTGTCACTAGGCTATATGCCAAGGAGTACTTCAAAAAAAGCGGCGAATCAAGAAAAATTAGAATCCAACCCGGCAAAGCCAGATCTGCCGCTTTATACACCGTTCTTTAGATTGGTCCCTTTCATCTGGTGGATGCGAACCATTGACGTGTAATGCTACTGGCTAATATTTTCCAAGTTCAAGCAATGCTTGTCCTAACAACTTGCACTCCTTAGTTTCCGGTGTTGACTGGTAAATTGCGTTGACGGTAACGTAGTAAGTGTTGCCACGCCCACCCGAGCAGGGGGGCATATACGCGCCGGCTTTATCCCAATTTGGTGCCTGATGCGGCGAAACGATAAAAAAACCTTCCGGCAAGGCAAAAGAATGCCCTGGTACTGATGGGATAGAAATTTGCTTGGTGTTTTCCGAAATTCTATATCCGATAATTCCGTGCCCTCCTTGATCCATACGGGGATAGCTCCTGTCGCTGTATTCCATGATAATCGCATTCGCTTCCGGAGGAATACCCTTAATCATCAGACGAGGTGTTGAAGGGCTACTCCCTCCGAATCTTTGACATTGTTGCCCTGTGGGGATCTGTTCTCCATTCCAGTCAGGGCCGGCAAAGGCTACTTGCAGTTTTGCCGGATTAGCGACAGGATAATATTTTACTGCAGAAAAATTGTCCGCTGCATTACCGATCCCAATAATTTCTCCGTCCGTATCAACGGCCAATACAGTAAATTGATACATAAAGTGGGAACCTTTTGGAGGACAAGGACCAAAGTAATCACTTTTTAAAGATCCTGCAGGAATGATTCCTGAACCGTCGTTTATTACCTTCCATTCCCCTTTGGGCCCACCGGTCCAAACTTTTTTAAGTTTGACCATAAAAGACTTCGTTCCTGCGGGGATGCCGGATACGCTGATTTCAGGCGAAATCCTGGAGCAGCGATGTTTTTCCTCAAATGAAAAATCAATATTAAGCTCCACTGGATTAGGTGTAGTTTGTTCTTCATCTGCGGTAACTACTGCAGCGAAATATCCAGAAACTAACAGTAACGAAAAAGCCACTAACCATCGAGAATTATCCATTTCATGGCTCCTCTAATGAAACTACACAAAAGGTTTCAGGTGTCAGTGTTCAGGTGTCAGGACACAACGTCTTAAATACCTGTCACCGGGCATCTTAATTGAACAGCAAATTACAGAAGCGTAAGGCGGGCCACCATGCCCGCCAATTCCGGTCGGCACGGTGGCCGACCCTACGATGGCATTAAACTATAGTTTCTATCATTGATCAGACTGGCCTGAACCCAACCTACGAGGATTCATCAATTTTTCTTTAACTTTTGACGTTCAGAAGGGCTCGTATTTTGCCATAGTATGGTTTTAGATTTAAGCGATTTTTCTGCGTTTATATTTTCCGGTAAAGGTGCTTTTGATTTAGCCGCGGGAATGATATAAGATACCAACATATCCAATGGAATGAGAAAATCTTGCGGACTTAGCCCGCCGGTGAATACCGCTACCACGTTCTTTTTCGGCATTACCATGATAAATTGTCCCTTATTACCGGCAGCGGTGTAGATACCGGGACTGGCGACCCACCAGTGATAACCGTATCCAGGCAGCAGGGTCGTGTCTATATACTTGCTCGTAGACGCCTTTATCCATTGCGATGAGATGATTTGCTGACCATCCCAAAGCCCATTGTTCAAGTAAAGATAGCCGATTTTGGCCATATCATGCGGCCGCATAAATAGATGACCATAACCCAAAGTTATTCCTTGTGGATTGGATGGCCAACCGACTTCAGCAATGCCAAGGGGACCAAAAAGGTTTTTTTGCGCAAAAGAAAGGGCATTCATAACCGTTTGTTTTTGTAAAATGGCTGATAGCAAAAAGGGGGCGCCATTACAATACTGGTAGCGAGTACCAGGCGAGTCTGCCATGGGCAAATCAATGATGAATTGCACCCAGTCGGCGCTCATTCGCCAGTCCGCGGGGATTATCATGTCCAGCATGCCGCTCTGCAGATACAAGAACGGATCGCGGCATTTAAAACCAGTTGTCATGGTCAATAAATTCTCAATGGTCATGGCCTCTTTAGCGGCATCGAGGTGTTTGGCAACCCGCCGAGGAAAAAATTTCAAGACAGGCTGATTCACGTCTTTAATGTATCTTTTATCAATCGCAATACCAACCAGTGCCGAAGTGATGCTCTGCGTGCATGCATCGATGTGATGTGCAACTTCCGAATCAAAAGGATACCCGTATGCGTCCAGCACGATGAAACCGTTGCGAATGACCAATACGCTATGGATTTCAATTTCCTTTTCCCAAATCGTATCCAGCATTTCTACCAATAAGGTAGAGTCCATTCCCTGGCTTTCGGGAGAGGCTGTCCGCCAACCTTTAGTTGGCCAGTAATTCGGTAGATTATCTGTTGCCGATCCAAAATTGCACCATAATCCAATAATCAAAATAAATACAAGTGCGACAATCGTTTTTTTTGCGGTATTTACGTGCATTTTGAATCTCCTTCCCATCTAAAAAGGTCTATTCATGACAGCGATCGGATTGTTTCGTCCGGCCATGATGAATCCCGATGTAGTGAAGATCCCTATGCCGATCATATTGGCGATCACCACACCGGTTGCGGAAAATGGGCCAATTTCGCGATGGAGCCAGTTGTTGATGAAGTTGACTTTCACTATGGGCTTTAGTATACATCGGGACGTAAGCCTTGCAACCGATAGTTCGTGAGTAGAGCACAAAGTTCTTGAATAGGCATGCACATTGTTTATGGTTTATTCACTTCCAAAACACCTCCAAGTAGCATCAAAAGATCGTCTAAGGGGATATCTAAGCGCTTCTTTAGGGGACTTTTATCGAATTGCATCGAATCGATATTTGACCTACCTGCTCGTAGCCCTCATTGCGGGTGTGTGGACCTATTTTGCATTAACATTGTCCAATCTTACCAAACCGTGGTCAGGCATCTACCTTGAAATGTTCAGATGGACGCATACCATCAGATACTCTGAAATGTTCAGATGGACGTATACGATTGAGACGGCTCTAAATTTCGGCTTGTCATACTATGTCTTTAGCGAGTGGCTCAGTCGAGCTGCCGGCAGGTGGGGGCGATTTGAGAACCGAACCATCGGCAAAATGTGGCTTATCTGGTCTGTTGCATTTCTGTTCGCCTTTATAATACAATTGACCTATATCTATTCCCGGGTAGATGTCTACTACCCCAGATTAATCAATTTTTTTGACATTTACCCCTCCCAAAGACCTGGTGCCAACTATGTCTTTCTTTTTTTGCTCCCCTCCTGGTTAATAACGATATGTGTATTAACATGGACAGGTCTGAGAAGGCAGCTTGCGATAGAATTGGAACGGTCGCAATTTAACCGTATGCTCAAGCTAAGGGAGCGGGAGTGGGCGGCCAAGTATCGGACCCTCAAAACCGATCCCGTGGTTTCGTCGTCTGATCCGGCGCGTAAGAAAAGCTTCACGGTTGCACCTCTCAGGATACCTGACGGCAGCGGATCCCGATGGATTAACCCTGAGCATATCAGTCATATTACGGTGGAAGACCATTATTCACGGATCGCAATCAAAGACGACCACGGTGATAAAGAGATGTTGATCAAGCGTCCCTTGAAAACGCTTATGGACCAATTGCCCGAAGACCTATTTATTCGAATTCACCGCTCCCACGCCATCAATCTTTCCTATATCTCGCGGATCAAAAAAGAGGGTCGTTCGTATAAACTGTTTTTGGATAACGGGGCTCAGGCCCTCCCTGTCAGCCGCTATCGCCTTCCCCAAATCCTGCCGCATTTGCAGGCGTACCTTTCTCCCAAGCCTGGTCTGAGATCGCGACCGAGCCAAGCCAACTGATTCAATGGAACGAGTATGCTTTTCCGGTGGCATGGATTAGCGCCCCCGTCGCTTCAAATATGGGTCGAATGCAAAGCGGTCGTATTTGTGGCTATTTGATACTACGCACTGGCAAAACCCGTGTAGGCCCGGAATAAGACTGGCGGATCCAATATTCTCTACCGTACGTGAAATTGAAGCGCGCAGCATTGAAGCCGCGAGTCTCCGCCGCCCAACAACTTTGGGCGGAAGTGTCTATTAGTTTATCCAGGTGGTAACCACCCCTGTTTATATTTTCAGGATCATAGAGACTTGCGAGTTCAGCCAAGGTTGGCATCCGCCAGTCGGAATGGCCGCCACCACCGTATTTTTGGCAATAAGAATGGGCATTCGACCAGTTTATGGGGCTTCCATTGTCTTTAGCCGCCCACATCAGGCCTGTTTTGGTATCGGTTACAGTGCCATCGCCGTTATCCAAATAACGCTCCAAAGCGACTGCTGTCATGGCAAGAATGCCAATTAACACAATGAGACTGATCGCCTTGGCAATTTTTTTTAACGATAAAATTCTTTGATAGTCTTTCATCCAGACACTTTGGCTTAAATTCACACGTTAATCAATGTGCTTAGCGGTATTATCACTAACAAATTTTCGACTCAAGAAAAAGTAAAGAGTCGCAGACAATTTCCCGTATTTGGCACACAAGCTTGAAAAAACCGGTATTGATTCAATCAAGATCAGCGGCGCCATGCCGGCCCGTAAAAACATCGATGAACCTGAGAAGCAATTCTATGTTGTCGGATATGCGGAAAACCTGGAATTGAGCATTCCGGTCATTTAATGGTGCCTATATGTACCCATATTTAATCGCCCAATGCCTAAAAGTTCCGGTTCCGAATTGTCAGGAGACTTGTATACTGCTTTAATAACGACGTAATATTGATTCCATAGGCCGGGGCAGGGTCCAATGTATGCACCCCGCTGCATTCTGAGGTTTACTCCACAATGCTCCTTTACCAAAGTAAAGCCATCAGGGAGATCAAAAGTCTGCCCCGGAATTGAGGGGACTGTGATATCAGTTGTTCCTTGAGAAATTTGATAGCTTATTATTCCGTGACCGCCATTATCACATGGATAATAATTAGCATCACTGAATTCTAATATCAGATGGTTTGCTCCGGAAGGTATGTTTTTAACTCTAATTCGTGGAGATGCCCCATCGCCACCATATTCTTTGCATTGTTGCCCTTTTGGAATTATTTTGCCATCCCATTCGGCATCTGCAAATGATAAATTTAAATCAACGATATTTGACTCTGAAAGATTTTGCTCTGCTTTTACAAGGGGTATCGAAATAATTGAAAGCACCAGAAGACACAAAGCACATATAAATAACCATGTTTTCATTCCGTCACGCTCCTTCTAAAACTACAGATCGATGATCCAATATAAGTTAATCCGTATGGGCCTTTAAATGTTTATTAATTTCGAAGTGTTGGAGTACAGGAGTGCTGGAGTAATGTCTGAAGGCTGGATGTCTTCTCTTGCTACCCCAATACCCCCAATACTCCAATACTCCATTACTCCAGGTTCGGGACACTTTATAATAGCCTCTTGGGATGAATATCACTGCCGCCGCTCTTTAATGCCGATAATCAAAGGCACAGCCAAGAATCCCCCTACTCCGAGGACCACTCCTGACCACCCCATGGCTTCAAAGAAGAATCCAGCCATGGTGATTCCCATCCACCCCCCTGCATAATAGAAAAGAACATACAAGGCGTTGGCCCGGCCCTGGCTGTGGGAAAGTTTATGGTTAAGCAATCCCACTGCTGTGGCATGAATGGTGAAAAACCCGGCGCACATTGCAAGCAGTCCGGTAATTACGGCCAACACCGAAGACATCAGTAATAATCCCAAGGCACCTCCAAGAATCAGACAACCCAGGATAAGCGTATTGCCTCCGCCGTAACGTCGGGAAATCTGACCGGCAAGCGGTCCCTGAAAAATACCCAGGATATAGACCAGGTAAACCAGTGTGATCATTTCAGTGGAAAAATTAAAGGGGTTCCCGGACAATCGGTAGGGAAGATAGTTAAAAATGGACGTGAAAATGAGCAGTCCGGCAGCGCCACACAAATAAAATGGGAAAAGGTCTTTTCTGGTCAATAAAAAAATAAATCCGCCGGAAGGTCCTTCCTGTTTTCTGATACCCTTTTCATCGTGGCTGCTGTCTGCAGGTAAGATCAGGACGGCCAGAGCCGCGGCAACAACAACCAGGACAGCTGCAGATATAAACGCGTACCGCCAGTCCAGAGGCGGATGAATCCATCCACCTAGTAACCGCCCCCCCCAATCCTCCCAGAACTGTGGCAGCCACATAAGTTCCCATGACAACAGACAACCGTTCCTGCGGCAGATTTTTAGACAACCAGGCAGCCAGACTTGTGGTTAATGCTGGAATAAATAAACCTTGCACTGTGCGGGCTCCTACAAGAACTTCAAAATCATTGGTCATGGCGCAAACCATCCCTCCCGCAGTTACAAAAAAACCGCCGATGCACAGGATCGGACGGATGGGAATGCGGTCTGACAGATACCCGAAAAAAAGATTGGACAGCACGATGCCCAGAATCACAAAGGAAACCGTGAGAGATACTTGTGCCGTGGTCACATCAAACTCTGCTTCCAACACCGGTAAGATAGGCTGAGTGATGTAAATATTGGTGAATGCAGCAGTGACCAGAGCACAGACGGCTATTTCGATTTTAAAGGATTTACTTTTCATTTTTACCCAATTATGATCTAACATGAAATTGTCAAAATCATGGATGGGATCCCATGAATAGTGATGCCTGGCTATCCTCACCACCTTACCCAATGGGACAACCGACGGCAACAGACTTTTTTAAATACAGAATTCTTGTTATCTATACTGGCCGATGTGATTGAAACCGTTGCTATTTATGAGTAGATGCTGGATGCTGGGTACTTGATGCTGGATGGCGAAGAATGCACTGTCGAAGAATTCCATTAACATCCAGTATCCAGACTGCCGGGTCGTAGCTCTGAAAGAGCGAAGACTGGAAACCGGAATCCAGGATCAGTCAATAGCGGCAATGGTCTTCATTGCTGCAGCTATGTGTGATTTCAATTGTTTATGTAACTATAGGGTATATTAAAGAAAGGGCAAAGGCAAATGGTCGAGACAATGCGAGTAATGGGCGCGACCCGCGACGGTGTCGCGATGAGCGAGATACCCAAGCCAACGCCGGGTCGGGGTGAAGTGCGGGTCAAGGTGATCGCGCCAGCAGTCAACGCAGGGGAAGAAAAGGTCATCAGCAGAGACTTCGTGGGGCGATTTTTACATGCAAAAACCTCGCCGCTCGTGCTCGGATGGGACTTTGCCGGTACCGTCGACGCCTTCGGAGACGGTGTGACTGACATCGACGAAGGCACCGCCGTGTGGGGCCATTTAGCGTACTCCCCGTCCCAAAAGCAGGGTGCTTTCGCAGAGTACATCACGGTTCCGCGTGAAACTATCGCAGCCAAGCCCGATAACGTGCCATACCACGTGGTCGCGGCTACAGCTACGGTTGCGCTGACGGGCCTGCAGTCGCTGCGAGACCTTGGCCGACTCAGTGAAGGCCGCAAGGCACTGATCATTGGAGCGGGTGGCGGTATCGGCTCGGTCGCCGTTGGAATGGGCAAGCGCCTCGGTGGTCACGTTACCGGTGTATGCAGCACCAAAGACGTGGAACGGGTCGAGGCCCTCGGAGCAGATGCGGTGATCGACCGAAAAAAGACCGATCCGCTGGATGCCGAATCGGCCTACGACGTAGTTTTCGACACTCCGGCTGTTCACTCGTTCGGAGGCTGCGAGAAAATCCTGCGGGCCGGCGGCACCTATGTCACCACGTTGCCGAAGTGGTCCCTGCTCTCTGGTAAAGCACGCACCCTGTTCAGCTCCAAGCACTGCTATTTCGTACAGGTCGCCTCCAAGCGCGCGGACTTGGAGTTGGTCGGCGGTTGGCTGAGCGAGGGGCTCGAAGTGCCAATCGACTCGCGTCACAAGATTGCCGATTTGGGCGCCGCCCTAAAACGCCAGACCGAGCGCGGTCGGGTCGGCCGGGTCGTCGTCGACGTTGTCGAGGGGTGGCCGTCGTGAAGAGCGGATTGTGGATTGCAAATTGCGGATTGCGGATTTGTGGTATCGCTTCGCTCTATCAAATAAAATGGACCATTCGACAAAAGACTCACGACAGGCAGATTTCCTTAAATCCGATATCCCCATTCTGCAATCCGCAATTAAAGAAAACAAAGGGGCCTGGTCCACGCTCTGCTGATGGTCGCTGATTTATCCCGTATCGAAACCGAACAAGCCTCGGTCGATGATTTCTTCAGCAACTAACTCCGGGACGCGGGTCTCCCATTCACCGAGACCCCTCTTGATCTTTTCGAGCATGTCTTCCGGCTAAATATACATGTTGGCATCGCGGTACTTTTCAACCGAGAAAATTAGTCATATTAGTCAACAACGTTATATATTAAAATAACTAGTGAATATACTTCTGCTAGTTACTA
>Ga0049119_1000171_pt1 | contig 16977 bp, 16 predicted proteins | sample WorMetLIZAISLAND_2_FD_57363 | JGI IMG/M metagenome (GOLD analysis project Ga0049119, IMG submission 57363) | Marine gutless worms symbiont microbial communities from Max Planck institute for Marine Microbiology, Germany - Olavius geniculatus... | ecosystem: Host-associated > Annelida > Digestive...
CTAAAATAATTATAATAATATAAACTATTTGGATATAATCCAAATGGTTTTTTTATTTGTGGCACGGTAATTGATTAAATGTTCACAACAAATCGAGCGAAAACCGATGGCCAACCCGCAGAGGATATAAAAAGTGAATACCAGCTGCAGAGCTTTAACCGACAATAATTTTAATCGTGAGGTGCTTGAATACGGTCAACCCGTTGTAGTGGAATTCGCCGCCGACTGGTGTGGGCCTTGCCACATTATCAATCCCATCATCGATCGGTTGGCCGTTGTATTTGTCGGGCAGATCAAATTTTGCAAAATCGATTTTGATGTTAACCCGGTGGTCAAGACAACCTACGGCATCCGTGAATTGCCCACACTCCTTTTTTTCAAGCGAGGGGAGGTTGTAGATCATATCATCGGCGCCGTATCTGAGCAAAAAATTTCGAAAAAACTTGAAGATTTGCTGCAAGAAACGACCTCCGGTTGAAGTTTCGGCAACTGAATACAATAATGACTGATAGCTTAGAAACAAACGAACAACTGGCCCTGAAGCTCAGGCAAACCGAAAATATGCTCAGAGAGAGTGAGGATCGCTGGCGCAACTTTCTCTCCTATAACATGGCAGGAATTTGGCGGTTCGAGTATAGCAAGCCGATGCCCCTGAGCCTGCCGATTGATCGACAGATCGAGTGGATGATGAACCGAGGCGTGCTGGTCGAAGCCAACTCCGCGGCGCTGAAACTGCACGGATTTTCAACCGCGGAAGACTTGGTTGGGAAGACGTATCGCGAGATCTATAGCTACGACGAAAATGTCGGTCGTGAATTGCTTCAAGCCTGGATCAAGCAGGATTACAGATTTGATGGATACGAAAGCCGCAGCCGTACCAAAAGCGGCGAATACCGGTGGTTCCTAGTATTTTGTCACCCGGTCATTGAAAACGGCCATATCGTCGGCAGCTGGGGCAGCGAATTTGACATAACCGACCGCAAGCTGGCTGAAGATGCCCTGCGGGAGAGTGAGAAGCGCTATCGAACGCTGTTCAATTCCGCCAATGATGCGATCTTAATTGTAAAAGGTAACAAGTTCATCGAGTGTAATCAGAAAACCCTCGAAATGTTTGAGTGCAGCCGTGAACAGATAATCGGGCAAACGCCGTATGATCTTTCTCCTACCCACCAGCCCGACGGCAGAGGCTCGACCGAGAAAGCACTGGATAAATTTGCGACGGTTATCGATGGACAGCCACACGTTTTCGAATGGCGGCACCTGAGGCTCAATGGCGAGGCCTTCGATGCCGAGGTCAGTCTGAGTTCGATTGAAATCGAATCCGAAATGTTTATTCAAGCCATAGTTCGCGATATATCCGGCAGGAAAAAGTTGGACAAGGAACTTCAACTTATGAAGCGCTGGGTAGAACACAGCATCGATCTCTTTTTTTGGGTTAGAGAGGATTCCCAATTATTGTATGTCAACCAGGCCGTATGTCGGTCTTTGGGATATACCAAGCAGGAACTGCGTTCAATGAAGGTAAGTGATTTTGATTTGGGTCTGCCTGCTGAAGCCTGGTCCGAATTTATTCAAAGACTAAGAGATCAGGGCTCGCATTGCTTTGAGACGCGGCTTCGCAAAAAAAATGGTGAGATTATTCATGTGGAAATCACGGCCAACATTCTAGTTTTTGATGAGAAAATCCGCTTTTTTGCCTACGGCAGAGACATCAGCGCCAGGGTCAGTGCCGATGAGAAACAGCGGGAATTGCAGAACCAGCTTCGGCAGGCCCAGAAAATGGAAGCCATTGGGACGTTGGCCGGCGGAATAGCCCATGACTTTAACAATATACTTTCTTCCATCATCGGGTTTACGGAGATTTCGATGCGCAACGTTCCGCCGGGATCAAAACTGGAAGCAAATTTGCAGAAAGTTTTCAACTCCGGAGTAAGGGCCGCGGAACTGGTCAAACAGATTCTGACATTCAGCCGCCAGACTGAGCATGAAGTCAAACCGGTTCAGATGAAACCGATCGCCGAAGAGACCCTTAAACTGATCAGGGCTTCACTGCCCGCAACGATTGAAATACAACAGGACCTGCGGAGCGATTCTCCTATCTTGGCCGATCCGACCCAGATTCATCAGGTTATTATGAACCTTTGCACCAACGCCCATCATGCCATGCGGGAGGCTGGCGGGAAGCTGATGGTGAGCCTGAACAATGTGGAGCTAAACGCTGACATTACCGGCCCATATCCGAACATGGCGCCGGAACCGTACGTAAAGCTGACGGTCAACGACACCGGACACGGTATTGCACCCGAAATCAAAGATCGCATTTTTGACCCCTTTTACACGACTAAACAGCTAAACGAGGGTACCGGTCTTGGTCTATCCGTGGTCCACGGGATCGTGATGGACTGCGGTGGCATGCTATCGGTCGACAGCACGCCGGGGATGGGATCGACCTTTGCCATTTTTTTCCCCAGGATCGAAAGCGGTCAAAACGCTGAAATTGTAAACCGCGAGTCCCTTCCTACCGGCAACGAGCGAATTTTATTGGTTGACGATGAAGAATTCCATGTTGAAATGTGCCAGCAGATTCTCGAACATTTAGGCTATCAGGTGACGGCCAAGACCAACAGCCGGGATGCCCTGCATGTGTTTCGAGCCAAGCCGGCCGAGTTCGATCTGGTGGTGACGGATTTAACCATGCCCAGGATGACCGGCGATGTCCTGGCAAAAGAGATCAGATCTATCAGATCCGATATGCCGGTCATTCTCTGTACGGGATACGCGGTAAACATTACGCCTGCGAAAACCAAAGCTCTGGGGATTAATGAAGTCGTCATGAAACCGGCCATCGCGGAAGAAATCGCCGGGTCCGTTCGCAGGGCATTGGATCAGGTGAATGGTTAAAGATAAGACGCCAGTGGACCCGGCTTTGACTTCATCTAAGAGGGTGGATTTTACCTTAGATACCGAAGGGAATATTGGAATGGTGGAACCCAGCATTCCCTGGCCCAGACCGATAGTACAAATTAATCGATTCAATGTATGATTCTCAAATATTACATCAACAGCAGCAATTTAAACATACGTCGCGCCAGGGCGGGCCAACATTCCAATTTTCCATCACTCCGCTCCCGTTGGCAGCAGGATTTACGGCATAGCCGATTGTTTCTGACCTGGCCCAGAGAAACAGGCTATATGCGACAAAATTAACACTATTGGAATTTAAACTAGAAGACAGGTAAAGTTTATGGCAACAATATTAATAGTCGACGACGAACCGGACATTCGAGATTTGTTGGAAGGTGAATTCTCCGATTTAGGGCACCAAATCGAAACCGCCGGCTCTGCAAAAGACGCTCTGGCATTGGGCGGCACCACGCCGTTTGACGTTATATTTCTCGATATTAGAATGCCTGACGGCAGTGGGCTGGAGATTCTGCCGGAGTTGCGCAATGGGCCGGGGGAACCCGAGATTATCATCATGACGGCCTACGGCGACCCGGATGGCGCCGAACTGGCCGTCAAAGGCGGCGCGTGGGATTATCTGGAGAAACCGGTATCCATCGACCATTTCACGCTGACCCTGCAACGGGCCATTCGATTCAGAGAACAGGCCTCGCTGCCCGGTTCTCTGGTCGTCATGGATCATGATAAGATTGTTGCGGAAAGCCCTCAGATGAGAGCCTGTCTGGAACTCGTAACCAAAGCCGCCCGCACCCAGGCCAACGTGCTGATCTCCGGCGAGACCGGCACCGGCAAAGAGCTCATCGCCAATCTCATTCATCGAAACAGTCCCCGGGCCAATAAGCCATTCGTGGTAGTGGATTGTGCCAGTTTGCCCGAAAATCTAGTCGAGAGTACGCTGTTCGGTCATGAAAAAGGCGCCTTCACGGGGGCGGACAAGTCCAGGCCGGGTTTGTTGCAAGAGGCCGACCACGGAACGTTATTTTTAGATGAAATCGGCGAACTGCCATATGCAATGCAAAAGAGATTTCTCAGAGTGTTGCAGGAACATCGGTATCGCCCGGTCGGCGGCACCCAGGAACAAACCAGTGATTTCAGACTCCTGGCAGCCACCAATCGCGATCTGGCTGGGATGATCGAAAAAGGAAGCTTCCGGCAGGATCTGATGTATCGGCTGAAAACCTACAACATCGAACTCCCGCCTCTAAGAAACAGACCTCAGGACATCAAAGCGCTTATCATTCATTTTGCCAACAAACTTTGTCGAAGATATGGAATAGCGGAAAAAGGTTTTTCCCAGGACTTTTTTCAAACTTTGGAAGCATACGACTGGCCCGGCAATGTCAGAGAGTTATCCAATACGATGGAGTTGGTTCTGGCACAGGCCTATGACGAGCCGATATTGTTCGCCAAGCATCTGCCTGTAGATATCCGTGCCGAGAGTATCAAATCAATGGTCTCTAAAAAAATAAAACCTAAGTCCGCTGAACGGGAATGCCGCAAAGAGGTAACGACGACCAACGGGATGGATGAGATACCGACCTTTCGGGATTACCGGGACAACCATCTGGCAAAAATTGAGAAAGAATACCTCCAAATCCTGCTGGAAAAGGCCGGAGGCAATCACAAAAAAGCCCTTCGCGCTGCCAACCTTGCCCGCACGCGCCTGTATGAACTATTGAAAAAGCATGGACTCAGTATAAAGAATTGATCGGTTAAAGCGGATCGGTTCGCCGTTCACGAACCTTTTGTTCGCTAGTTCCGAACATGCCGTCCCAGCCCGCCTGTACCTTAGCTAAACCTCATTCTGTAATCGTCTAAAATAACGCAGATAATTATAATTGGCGCAAATTGGCACGCCATTTGTAAAGACGAACATTCTCGCTGTTCTCTTTTCGAAGATACCACATTGCTCCGTATCCATACTGAAGATCCAGTAGAGAAAGACCCGAAGCAGCAGACTCTGAATATACATGGCGTTGGCATCAGATATGAAATCAACTTTATTAAAAGCGTTATGTCTCCACGGCAGATCAGTTCGTGACAAACCATTCGCTAAAATTGCAGCGGTTGGTTTGATGATTGTTCTGTATGTGCTGCTTTTCCCATTCCTATATCGGATTTTCGGCTGGATCGGCGTGTCATTTTCCTGGAGCTTTATCGGCATGGCGGTCTGGTTCTGGGGGGTTCGAGGCGGCGTATTGACCGCCGTTTTCGGCTACCTGCTAAATGTAGTTCTCCTCAAGAGCTCTGGGGGTTTACTATTGGGAGGTCCTCTGGGTTTTATCCTTTCAATCTCTGCTGCCGCAATTCTGGGAAGAATGAGGGACCTCAGAATCCAGCTTCATTCTGAGTTTTATGAACGTGAAAAGACTGAGGTGGATCTCCGCCACAGGCAGGACGAATTGGAGAACAGGGTCGCTGAACGGACTGTTTCCCTAAAGGCCCTGAATCAAAAGCTGCTAAATGAAGTGGCCAAACGCAAGCAGTCGGCAGAGCGCCTGAAAGAAAGTGAAGAACGTTTTAGAATACTATATGAGCATGCACCGGATCCATTTTACATAAACACACTCGACGGGACTTTTGTCGATGGCAACCGTGCTGCCGAAAAAATGTTGGGCTACAAGAGAGAAGATTTAATCGGAAAAAACTTATTGGATATTGGTGCACTCTCGGAAGCGGATCTTCACCGGGCCGCCGTTCTGCTGCAGAAAAATCAGAATGGAGCGCCGACCGGACCGGACGAATTCAAACTATTCGGCAAAAACGGCCTACCGGCCTATGCCGAGATCTCTACCCATCCTGTCACCATTGGTGGGGAGAAACTGGTGATCGGGATCGCACGGGATATAAGCGATCGCAAGCAAGCAGAAGCGGAAGCCACCAGACTCAAAACCCAGCTTCTCCAAGCCCAGAAAATGGAGGCCATCGGTACCCTGGCAGGAGGGATTGCGCACGATTTCAACAATATTCTTTCAGCCGTCATTGGCTATTCCGAGATGGCTCTAAGTAAAGCCACCGCCGGAGATGAACTGCAGGACGATATCCGGGAGATTCTTTCCGCCGGGCACCGTGCCAAGAACCTCGTTAAACAAATACTGACCTTCAGCCGGCGGACCGAACAGGAAGCCCAGCCGGTGCAGGTAAAGCTCATTGCGTCGGAGGTCGTCAAACTGCTGAAGGCGTCACTGCCGGCTACCATTGAGATCCGCCAAATGCTTGCCAGTGATAAAGCGGTTCTGGCGGATCCCACTCAGATACACCAGGTGTTAATGAACCTCTGTACCAACGCCGGATATGCCATGCGGAAAACCGGCGGAACATTGGGGGTACGCCTCACCGATGTGCGGGTCGAGCCGGAATTTATCGACGAGCATCCAGAGTTGGAACCCGGCCCCTATCTGAAGCTGACCATCAGCGACACCGGTCAGGGGATGTCCGCTCATATCATGGAGCGCATCTTTGAGCCCTATTTCACCACCCGGTTGAAGGGCGGCGGAACAGGCCTGGGATTGGCGGTGGTACATGGAATCGTCAAAGATCACGGCGGCACCATTTCGGTCAGCAGCAAACCGGGGCGCGGAACCTCTTTCAGAGTATATTTGCCCGTTATAGAAAGAAAAGCCAGGCCGGAGATCAGAACCGACGTTTCCCTTCGCTTTGGAAACGAGCACGTTCTTTTCGTCGACGATGAGAAACCGTTGGTGGATTTGGGCCGGCAGATGTTGGAAAAATGCGGATACAAAGTGACCGCTCGAACCAGCAGTGTTGAGGCTTTCGAACTATTTAAAAACCAAGCCGATAAGTTTCATTTGGTGATTACCGATCTGACCATGCCGAATATGACCGGCAAAGAGCTTGCTAAAGCGGTATTGCGCGTTCGGCCGGAAATACCGATCATCCTATGCACCGGATTCAGCGAGATGATCAGCCCTGAATCCGCCAAGGCCTTTGGAATTCGATCCTATCTGATGAAACCGGTAACTATCAGCGACCTTGCCGGCACCGTTCGAGAGGTGCTGGATATACAGACTGAGCAATACACGCTTTAGTTGCATAAGCAACAAGGCAGGGACTAGTTACAGATATCAGGCCGCGACAAGTCAATCGGTCAAACCGCTGGGGGTCAAGTGGCATGTCGCATCGAAGGATCAGGAGCGAAAGCGGATCATCCGCATTGTGCGATGGGAATTCATCCTGATTGGTGTAAGATTCAGATTTAAAACAGGCGTTCAATCGCTTGCCGCATAAACGCTGCGAGTCCGAGAATAGGGGGCAGAGGCGTTGGGCCGCAGTGAAGATCCTGTCACCGCTAATTGCCACTGACCGCTTAAGGTGAACATGTCCACCCTTTGCGAACAACCTGTTCGTAAAACGCGAACCGTTTTTTGCGATTCCCTGCCTTCCATCCCCGGCTTATATACTATAATCCTTTGATATTCCGTAAATAATTTAAATAAACGTTGCTTGGCATGGTCTTTGAATCGAGTGCAATACGCCACTTTTCAAATAAAGGATATCATAATGAAATTTGTACACGACAGAAAATTAGGCATTGCCACGAAAACAGCCCTGGTCTCCGGACTGATTGTCCTTATTTTGCTTGGCATATGCAGCATTATATCCATTTATCTCCAATCCCATTTATCCCAAAGCCTGATTGATGACTACACTCAATCCCGAAGTCAAGAGCTCAAGGAATTTTCAGAAACACAAAACAAATTAATTAGAGATAATGTTAAAACACAACTAGAAATATGCAGCAGCGTCGCATCATCTTTAATTTTTAACTTCGATCAAAGCGGTCTGGAAGCATTGTTGGCAGGTTTTCTAAAGATCGAAGAGATAAAAGCCATCAGGATCATCGATGAAGGCGGGCAGCCTTTTGTCGCAGCATGGAAAGATCCGGCCCCGAAAACAGGAGTCAGCATTCCGGCTGAAGTGAATTTGAGAAAGGATTTTTCCTTCAGCCAAGATTCATTGCACGACGGGTCAAAGATTGGGACGGTCCGGTTTTATTTTACCGATCAGCTTGTTAATAATGAAATTGATAAAAATAGGAAAAAACTGAAGAAAAAATCGCCGGATTTAACGCCATAGCAGATAATAGCATCAGCAGTTCTGTCAAAATTCAGACTTTTGCTGCAATCTGTATCGTAGTCGTTTTAATTGCATCAATAATTTTATGTTTAAGGTACATTGTTTCAAAACCAATCAACACACTCACACTGAGTATGTTTGAAAGCGCCGACAGCGTCACTGTGGCTTCGGGCCAGGTGTCTACCTCCAGCCAACAACTCGCTGAAATTTCATCGGAACAGGCGGCATCAATAGAAGAGACATCGGCCTCAATGGAAGAGATGGATTCCATGACCAAAAATAATGCCGTGAATGCCAGTCAGGCGGACAACTTGATGCAAGATGCCAATCAGGTGGTCAATACCGCCAACGAATCGATGGAAGAGCTTATCCAGTCCATGGCTGATATTTCCAAGGCCAGTGAAGAGACTTCCAAGATAATAAAGACCATTGATGAAATTTCTTTTCAGACCAATCTGTTGGCCTTAAATGCGGCCGTCGAAGCTGCCAGGGCCGGTGAAGCCGGAGCAGGCTTTGCCGTTGTGGCGGATGAAGTCAGAAATCTTGCCATGAGAGCTGCAGATGCCGCAAATAATACCGCCCGGCTGATAGAAGAAACAGTAAAAAAAGTAACCTTGGGAGAAGAACTTGTATCAAGAACAAATGAGGCCTTCGGTCAGGTGGCTGAAAGCACAGCCAAAGTCGGAGATCTGGTATCCGAAATCTCTGCCGCATCAAAAGAACAGTCGGATGGCATCGAACAGATAAATGTAACCGTGGCTGAAATGGATAAAACGGTTCAGCAGAATGCGGCCAGCGCGGAAGAATCTGCTTCGTTGTCAGAAGAGATGACTGCCCAGTCGGAACAGCTTAAATCTTATATTGGCGAACTGCTCCAACTTATCAGGGGCACGCGAAAAGGCCACCGGGCAAATTCCTTTGCCAAGAGCAATAGCGCCGTGGTTTCGGAGTCAAAACCGATCTCGGTATTTCAAGAAGAAGCCAAAAGAGCGGTGCCGCAAGAGCTCAGCCCTGATAGTATATCCCGCAATGATGCAGACCAAAGCTTTACGAAATTTTAAATTAAAACTGGGCTTCCCAAATATGGCAGTATTGACAAACGTGAATGGTGCAGCTTTGTTTACCGATAAAAAATAAATTACCATGCAAGGAGAAGAAAACTATGAACCGATTATATTGCAAACTATCAATCGTGACGTGCACCATAATGCTTCTGTTCATTGGCAATGCCGTGGCAGCCGATTACAAGGTCAGCCTGGCCAAGATGCCGGTTTATGCTGAAAGTCTTGATAAAGGGGTATTGGTGGACTTCACCAAAGCGCTGGCAAATGAATCAAGGAAAAAAATTAAAATTTCGTTGTTTCCCTTTGCCCGTTCCATGAATAATGTTCAAACCGGAAAAGCAGATTTCCATATGCCGCTGATCGCCATACCTGATGTTGACATGTCCACCCTGCCATACGATTATTCAACTGAAACCATCTTTCACGTCAATTTTGTGCTCTACACCAAAAAGGGCTCAGGATTGACCAAGGAAAAGTTGTCATCGGACGGTGTAAAAGTGGAAACGGATATCGCCCATGTTGCCTATTTCGATTTTAAAGTTGCCGGGTCTGCCAACCTGGAGCAGAGCTTGAAAAAGGTAAATGCGGGCAGGATCGACGCGTTTATTTTCGCGGATTTTGCTTCTGACCCCCTGATTAAGAAAAACAGCCTGACCAACATCAAGCGTGATCTTTTTAAAGTCTATGATGTTAAAATCATCCTGCCTAAAGGCGGTAAAGGCGGCTCTACGGACAAGTTTTTGTCGGCTACGATTAAGCGCATGCGGGATAAAGGGGATTTCGATAAGATCATGAGTGTCATCGACACACCCTATGACAATTGGCAGCTATAGGCCGGTAGCATTGGAAATAGATAGGAAGTTGATCCTTCGTATCGAAGGTGAATTTGGTTTAATTTTTTCACAACTATAACCCCAAAAAGGTAAATCTAAGTTTTCAAGAACTTATGAAATGTATCGAACCTGGAGTCCTGGAGTATTTGAGTATTGGGGTATCAACAGAAGACATCCAACCTTCAGACTTTACTCCAGCACTCCAGTACTCCAACACTCCAAAATTGATAAACAATTGAAGGTCCATACGGATTAGCTTTTTTGGGGTCATAAATCCGTATTTTTTTCGTTTTTGACGTCGCCAAGCGGCCACGGACCTTGTATGGGTTCAACCGCTGTTGCATTCACTCATTACCTGCTTACTTTAACAATACCGTTTTTGGAAAATTTCCTATCGGCGCCTGACCAACGGGATCGCCGTGCTACCGCTGACCGTGAGCCAGGTTGCCGTTTTCTCGCCGCCCGGCTGCCGGCCAGATGATCTGGAGTTGTGAATGACTAATCTATGGGCGTTTACGAGAGCTTTGCATGAAACTCAACTGGATGGAACGATGGTTCGTCAATAGCCCGTTCAGGCTAGCCGCGCAGTACCTGGAAATAAAGTGGTTCAAAAAAACGAGGACCATGAAAACCGGTGCCGACGTCTTGGAGGTGGGCTGCGGCAGAGGGGCCGGGGCCAGGCTCATTATCGATAATTTTAAACCCGCCCGCCTTTACCTGTTGGATTTGGACGTTCTCATGATAGAAAAGGCTCGCAGGTATCTATCGGACGTCAAGGCCGAAAACATGCTTTTTGGTGTGGGAAACGCAAACTCACTGCCTTTCGAAGATGACTCCCTGGATGCAGTATTCGGATTTGGATTTTTGCACCATGTCCTTGACTGGCGCCATGGTTTACATGAAATTACCAGGGTGTTAAAAAAAGGGGGTGCCTATTATCTTCTAGAATTTTACCCGGAATTGTATCAAAATTTTATTACCAAGCGACTTCTCGTACACCCGGAATACGACCGGTTTAAAAGCCGAGACCTGCACGATGCGTTTGCAGATCTAAAGCTGACCCTGATAAAGACGCTCGAATCAAAGTATTTGGGAATTCTGGGAATAGCCGTGAAAAATTAGTCTTTCAAGATTTCACAAAAGGAACATTCAGCCTCTGGCACGGCGCCAGGCTTCCAGAAATTCATCAAGATGTCCCTTCCAAACATCTTTAATACAGCTTGAGGTCAAAATTTCAAGAAGCCAGGGTTGACACTGATTCAAATAGGTGATACCGAATTATTCAACAGTTCGGCTCAGGGGAAAATCAGGCGAAGCCATATTATCCCCTAACCAACCGCGACTGCTGATGATAATGTTTACCGATTTTCTGTGGCTCGCCATAACCATAAAGGAGGAGCTATGGCAATATTGGGAAAGCTTTTTGGCGGCAAACGCGATTATCCATCACTTGATCCTTCAGACCCGGCTGCCACGCAGTTAGATTCCGTAAGACCTCCACTCGAAAAATTGGCAGGCGAGACCAACGATCCACTCGAAATTGTACCGGCTGAAAATTCTGTTTACATCTTTATCGGGAAGCCTCCAAAGAAATTTGGGGTTGCATGGATCGAGGATCGCGACAAAGTCGTCAACTTCAAATCTCTGGTAGAAGAAAAAGGCATTTCAGAGACCAGTCTCAATCACCTGAGCCAGGAACTTCGAAAGGCCTACATTGCCCACCAGGACCAACCCCGGTACACGACGACGATCAGCAATCGTGAAGTCGTGGTCATCCCTTCAGATTCGCTGTTGAGCAATTTAAAAGGTGTGATAAAAGAAACGGTCGGCTAAATTTCAGGATTATAGCAAGAATATTGGATGGGAAAATTGTTTGAGATGGGTAGGCGGCAGCACAGGAAGGACAAACACGATTAAGATTTCAGGGGCTGCAGACCTCGGATGCATTCGCGACTCAGGTGGCTGTACACGGCGGCAGTACCGGTATAAATTTGCCAGCGAATCTGGCTAATAAAGGGCACGTTCAGGCGGAACGCGCCCTTTCTTCTTCGGACGCCTTGCACAGGCGCTACAACGTGGTCTGGGATTGATGAACTTTTCGATCATTATTTATGCAAAAACTGGGTTAAGTGACTTACATGTGAAGGCCTCCGACTCGAATAAAAATCCAATGATCAACGATGGAGACAACCATGACTAAAAGCAAATTGACTAAATCCGGAAATCAATCCGATCTGCAAGAGAATTACAGCCACGGCTATGATTCTAAATTTGTCGATTATCTCGAAGGGCGCAAAATTACCCGTGACGCGGCCTTTTTGCTACCGTACCTAAAAGCAGGTATGAGCCTGCTCGATTGCGGCTGCGGCCCCGGTTCCATAACAATTGATCTGGCCGAATTTCTCGCTCCCGGCGTCGTGACCGGTATCGATATTGCTGGCAATCAGATTGAAATTGCCCGGGCTCGAGCCTCTGAGAGGGGAGTTTCCAACCTGGACCTAGAAATCGGCAATATTTACCATCTGCCATTTGGTGACAACTCATTCGATGCTGCTTTTGCCCATACGGTTCTGCAGCATTTACGGGAGCCGGTAAAGGCCCTGAAAGAAATCCAACGAGTATTGAAACCAGGTGGCGTCATCGGAGTACGCGAAGAGGATACAGACGGAGTAATCTTCTCCCCATCCAATCCCAGACTCTATGATTGTTGGAAGCTATACATCAGGTCCTGGCGTCACAATGGCGGGGATCCATTTATTGCGAGGCGGCACCGTGGGGTGCTGCACGAGGCGGGATTTACCGATGTTAAAGCATCGGCATCTGTCGAAACTTATGGAACGCCCGAAGCGACCAGGGAATTTGGAGACGTAATGGCAAGATACATGTCTTCCCATCTTCAAACGGCAATTAATCAAGGTTGGATCGATTCCAAAAAAGTGGACGAATTTGCCAACGAATGGAGATCGTGGGGCAGGCATCCGGATGCTTTTCTGGCGATACTGCGCTGTGAAGCAGTCGGTTGGAAGTAACACCCAGAATCGCATGAGCGAGGAACATTATTGAAGTTTCGCAAGTATCGATCATTGCAGAAGTATCGAAATCGGGCTATGTAAATGAAATTAGATCAAAGCTCAAAACAGATCGACTATTTGTCAATGTCAAAGATCTGAACCCTTTTATTTCCCAAAGTTGTGGCGCCCGCCCCAAAATTTCCAGGTGTCGCCCCGGATGGGATGCTTGCTTGCAGCTATTTTCCAATTCAAGGAGACATTATGTATGATTTCATGCTTTCCCCGGAAGAACAGGAGCTAAAGCTTGAGGTACGTCGGTTTGTTCGCGAGGAAATCAGCAGTGAATTCTTGCGAAAAATGGACAACAACGAAATTACCTATCCAAGAGAATTTGTGGAAAAATTAGCCGCGAAGGGTTTATTCGGCATTCGATTTCCCAAGCAGTACGGCGGCCGTGAAATGAGTTGGGTGGCCGAGGTGGCCGCCGGTGAAGAGATCGGATGTCTCGGCATGGCCTTGGGGTGTGCATTTGTCATGCCGTCTATCGTGGGGGAAGCCTTGAATGTATTTGGGACTGCAGCGCAAAAGGAAAAATACCTAAAACCTTATCTTGAAGGAAAGCTGGTGGCAGCCGAAGCCCTGACCGAACCGCGCGGCGGTTCCGATTTCTTTGGCGCCATGACCCGGGCCGAACCAAAAGGGGATCATTTCATTTTAAACGGCATGAAACGATTTGTGGTTGGTGCTGAGGGCGCTGATTTTTTTCTGGTCTATTGCAAAACCAATTTTGAGCCCAATGCCCATAAATATGGCCGCCTCAGCCTTCTAATCGTTGAAAAAGGGCCCGGCGTCGAAACCGAGTACCTTTACGGCCTGATGGGTTGCCGGGGAGGCGGCACCGGCCGACTGGTCTTCCGGGATGTAAAGGTGCCCCAAGAAAATCTGGTGGGTGAACTGCATGGGGGCGCGCTCTGTTTTAACCAGATGATGATCCCCGAGCGCCTGACATCGGCAGCCGGATGCCTGGGTGTATGGGGCGCCCTGGACCTGGCGGTTCGATATTCAAACAAAAGACGGGCGTTTGGCAAAGAAATCCGAAAATATCAGGCCGTCAATTCCAAGATCGCCGATTCCATCACCCAGCTCGATGCGGCGCGGAGCCTCTGCTATATGGCGGCCAGAGCGGTCGATGAAAATTACCCCCACGTCCGGCGCATCGTCAGCGAAGCCAAACGATTCACCACCGAAATCGCCTGGGATGTTGTCAACAATGCGATGCAGGTCATGGGCGGAATTGGATATACCGATGTTTATCCCCTTGAAAGAGCGCTCAGGGACACGCGACTCGGTATGATATGGACCGGCACGAGCGAAATCATGAACCTGTTGATTCAGCATGAATACTACGGCCAGGTGCTCGATCCCGCTTATGATCGTCGCATGATGGAAAACGACGCGATGAATCCCGACAACTCGGAACGCTGTTTTACGGATGGCGACATGCAGCTGGTTTTTGGAGAAGGCATTTGAAGGGATTTACTTTGTTTTCTTTGGACTAATCAGGTGCAACATACATGTATTTTATCCCTTCCATATCTCGATCTCCCACTTGTTCCGATCGTATTCACGCACTGCAATTTCAACATCAAGAAACATTTTGACAATATCAATATTGGTTGTCGTGTGCTGGGTGGGTGAAAGGGTTCTGAATTTACCCCCGCCCGCCAATGCCATGGGTATCAGCAGCTGATCTGCAAGGTACCGGCCAACAGGAATATTTTGGGCCAGGTATTCCTGGGCTGACTTGACTGCCCGCTGGGCAACTTTTTCGGCCGCGATGCCCTTTTCACCAAACCCGGTGAATACTTCGGTAATATTTTCACTTTCAACTTCGACAATCAGAATGTTGCCAGGTCCCTGGGAATTTTCCACTTCAACGGCTGTAAGCCGATCGCGGTTCCATTCAAGTGCTTCCATAACAACCTTCAATTCCCTGTTGGCGATTTTGACCGGCAAATTGGCCACAGACGCGCGGGCATGTTGATGAATAATATCCCCGCGCTCAAGTAGATCAAACCGGTTAAGATCGGCCGGTTTAACCGACACCCTAAATCGGCCGCCGCCGGCCGGATAAAACCCGGGCTTTTCCAGTACGGCCTCAACTCTGGGCCCCATCCGATTAACAACCGGAAGAAAAGCTTTTTCAAGAAAGTCAAAGGGTGGGGCAAAGGGATTGTGCGTGCCCCCTTCCAGCACAATTTCGGATGATTCGCCGGCAATGATAAGGGCCGGCAGGATGGTCTGAAAAACCAGTGTGCAACTTCCAGCGGATCCGACTGCAAAATGGAAATTCCCCGGCCGTATCATGTTGGGTTCAAATGTAAAGGCCTGCGAGCCGATGCGGTTGCCTGCCGTTTCTGCCCGGCCAACCTCGGCAGCCGCGTTTACGGCCGTTAGATGCTGCCGCATGAGCCCTGGCTTTTTGCGGCCGGCCCGGATGCTGTGTATTGAAAACGGTTTTCCCGTAACCAGGGAAAGCGCCAGGGACGTTCGCAGTATCTGACCGCCGCCTTCGCCATGTGATCCGTCAATGGTGATCATTCTCATATCTCCTGATGATGGTCTTTTTATATGGCTTGAGGTTTGCCCCGCTTATTGCTGAGTGAGCAATTCTGATGGATAAACCATAGAAAATACATAACGGTAATTATGAATCAAAGCACTAAGCGGAGCAAATCCTCATAGTTAAAGATTATAGTAAGTTTACAACCCGATCGGCAAGCCCCTTTTCACCGAGCACGACGTTAAGCTTGGAATTTCCAGCGATTTTTTCAAGAACATCCAGCTCACGCAAGCGCATCAATGTCGGGTTGCTGTCCAGAAGCTTGGCGGTATTGGCCTGGCTGCGCATTGCCGCAGTCTCTTCCCGACGCATGATCAGGTTGGCATCCGCCGCTTTCCGGGCCTCGATGACTTTATTCATCATGTCTTTCATGTCACCAGGCAAGATAACATCCCGGATCCCGATGGACAAAACATCGATGCCGAAGGCTGCGGCACGGTCTTTTATGGTGTCTTCAAGATCTTTTGCCACCTTCTCTTTGTCGCTCAGGAGCGTGTCCAGATCAAAAGTGCCCACTACCGCTCTTAAGGCAAGCTGAGCCTCACGATAAACGGCCTGCTTGCTGTCATCCACGATCGACACGGACTTGAGTGCATCGACAACCCGATAAGTGATCACGGAATTCAGGCGCAGGGTAACCTTATCGGAGGTCATGATCTCCTGACCGGACACATCCACCACCTTTTCACGCATGTCAACGTGGTAGAATTTCACCTTGCCCACGTTTTTCCAGAACATACACCGACCCGGGCCGAGCGTCTCAACATAGGTACCGTCTTGAAAATAAACACCGGCGCATCCCGGCTCCACGGTAGATATATTCAGTTCACTGTCTACATTGGTGGACTTTGCAATCAGGTTGAAGTATTCATGCTCGAAGCGAACCTGACGCGCGTCAACAATGTCGACCTGAACATCACGGACCTGAGTCCACAGGGCATATAATCCCGGTCCCAGGACCGTTTCAAATCTTCCATCAATCCAGACCAGTGCCCGTTGATTATCTTTGAGATCCACTACGCTTGCCTGCCCCTCGAGAGCACCGGATTTGACGATAAGATCCAGATCTTCATGCATGATCCAGGGGGTGCGCTGAGAGACTGCATCAACTTTAACCTTAAACAGCGGGTCGACAAACCAGTGGCGCCCCGGCTCCAAAAGACCCTGGAATTCGCCATCCCGGAAGTACAGGCCTTTTTCATAGGAACGAATTTTCACTGTTTTAATTAAGATCATTTTTCTCTCCTTTTCCCTAACCCGGACAAGCCGGAATTGAAGATTGAAGATTAAAGATTGAAAATTTATGGTATCGCTTCAGGCTTGGAGCTTCGCTCTTCGAGCTACGACCCCACACGTCGCCTTCGGCTACGACCCGACACGTCGCT
>Ga0049119_1000175_pt1 | contig 16886 bp, 10 predicted proteins | sample WorMetLIZAISLAND_2_FD_57363 | JGI IMG/M metagenome (GOLD analysis project Ga0049119, IMG submission 57363) | Marine gutless worms symbiont microbial communities from Max Planck institute for Marine Microbiology, Germany - Olavius geniculatus... | ecosystem: Host-associated > Annelida > Digestive...
GCATAATTTTAAAGTGAGGAACAAGTCACTAGCGGGGAAAGGACCTAAGCTAATGAATTTCAGACAACTCGAGGCCTTTCGGCATGTTATTTTGACCGGGACGACCAAGGAAGCCGCAAGTCGCATGTTTGTCAGCCAGCCTGCGGTCAGCCGCTTGATCAACGCCTTGGAAGAGGAGGTGGGGTTCACACTTTTTAACCGCTTAAAAGGCCGTCTGCAGCCGACCGCGGCGGGCTTGCGTTTTTATGAAGCAGTTGAGCAGAATTTTCTGGGTTTGGAACGTCTGGATCAAACGGCCGCCGGGATTCGCCGCCGCGAACCCCGCGAATTGAAAATTGCTTGTACGCCCGCTTTGTCGGCCACCCTCTTGCCGGCGGCCATTAAAGCCTACAGCGTCCGCTATCCCATGTTCATGATCAATGTGGATACGGTTATCGTCCCGGATCTCCTGGAACGGATACAGCAAATGCGTGTTGACTTGGCCATAACCCTCGCCTTCCCGCCCATCACCGGTATTGAGGTGGAAACGCTGCTCGAAGCCGAAAATTACTGTGCCATGCCCATTTCGCATCCCCTGGCATCGAAAGATGTCATTACCCCCGAAGACATCGTCGGGATGCCGCTGTTAAGAGCCCTACCCACCGGACCGCTTACCTGGGAGGAGGAAGAGCAGATCTTGCAGAAAGCCGGTCTGGAACCCAAATACGTAATTGCCTATCATACTTCCCACACCGGCTACGCCATGATCGCCCAAGGCCTCTGTATCGGCTTGATGGAGCCCTTCGCCGCCCAACATTGGCGCAACGAGGTTACCTTGCGCCCGTTTCGTCCGCGGCTGAAATTGACCTACGCCCTCGCATACCCCTCCCCCCAGATACCAACGAAACCGATTTACGATTTCCGCGAAGCCATCAAAGAAGCTTTTAAGAACTGGACATTTCCATTGGATCATAAAATCGGAAATTGTAAATGATGGGTAGTCTGCGTAAGCAAAGGGGCCAAGTCTGCTTTTGACTCTTATTGACTTTTTTCAAGAATCAAGAGCAGAGCCCCTTCGAGACTCCTTTGACTTGCCATTCTTTTCGCCGCGCCCCAGGTCAAAATGGCCAGACAATAGGCGCCAAAATTATGGTAATAATTCCCACAACGATGCTCATGGGAATTCCTATTTTAACAAAGTCTGTAAATTTGTATCCGCCGGGACCGTAGACCATCAGGTTGGTTTGATAACCCATCGGCGAAATGAAACTGCATGATGCGCCGACCATGACGGTAATGGCAAAGGGCATGCCGTTGACGCCTAAATTGCCGGCCATGGCCATGGCAATCGGAAACATAAAAACGGCAGAGGCCACATTGGTGATCATGGTGTCCATAAAGATACAGCCGATAAACACTACCGTGAGGGCGGTATAGGGGTTGTCGCCGCCAATAAGGCTTAAGAGGTCGGCGATCTTTGCGGACAGCCCGCTGCCGGTGACCGCGGCTTCAAGACCAATAGCGCTGGCAATGATGATCAGGGTTTTGAACTCCAGGCTGCGTCCTGCCTGGCGAAACGTCATGCAACCGGTCAAGATCATGGCTCCTGATGCCAGCAGGGCGGCATTAAGCATGGGCATCCATCCCGCCGCAACCACCGCCACCATGGCAATGGTAATCAGCGTCGCATACGCGGCGCGGTCATAGCGTTTGAGTCGGGCGCCGGTCAGGCGGCGAACCATGGACAATTCAATTCTGCGTTGATTCTCATGGAAAAACGGTTCATCCACCTCGAGAACGCCTACATCGCCGGCTTTAACGCGAACATCCGACATCGGTCCTTCGATGGGCCTGCCGCCGCGGGAGATGGCGATGATCGACACCTGGAGGTGAGCTTCAGGCAGGGGCAATTCTTTGATTTTGCGCCCTATTGATGTTGACCGGCGTGATACGACCATTTCTACCAGGCGATGCGAATGCCTGGCGCCGACCATCTCCCGAACCCCTGTACCATACACCGGTTCCAATCCATCCGTTCCCCACAAATCGGGGATGGCTTCGAGTATGGCTGAAAATACCAGCACATCGCCGGCTTCAAGGTTGGTTTGCGGCTCAAGTTCCGCCTCATTCACGCCATTGCGTTTGAGGGCCAGCAACTGAAATCCCTGAGGATTGATATATCCCATATCTTCGAGGCTTTTGCCGATAATCGGTGCATCAGCAGTTACGGTGAACTCCGCGCTGAAAAAGCGCTCAATTTCTGCAGCAGAATCGGCTTCCTTGGTTCCCGGCAGGAGGAAGCGGCTTGTCAGCATGATAAAAACAATTCCGGCGACAGTTGCGGGCAAACCAATCCAGGCCAGATCAAACATGGCGATTTGTCTCAATGGCGCTGCGTTCGGATCACCTTTGGCCAGAAAGTCCATCACCATCCCGGCGACGACCAGGTTGGTGGATGATCCGATCAAGGTGCAGGTGCCACCCAGAATTGAAGCAAAACTCAAGGGAATATAAAGACGGGGCGCCGGTAGCCGACTTATCTTTGCCAGATCGCGGATAACCGGGATAAACATCGCCACCAGGGGGGTATTGTTCAAAAAGGCGCTTCCCACAGCTACCGGAGGCAAAATCTTCGCCTGGGCCGCCAGCAAACTTTTGGGATGACCGATGAGCTTATCGGTAATCAGGGTGATGGCGCCGGTGCGGTACATCCCGGCAGCCACCATCAAGAGCGCCCCGACCGTTAGCATCCCGGGATTGGAAAATCCCTTCAAGCTTTGGCCCAGGGGCGCCAGACGAAAAGTGATCGTCAAGGTCAACGCGCCAACAAAGATAGCTACCGGCGGGATCTTACTCTTAATTAACAGCGCAAAAGTTAACGCCAGAATAGCAATTGTTACATACTGGTCGGCAGTCATTTCAAATCCTCCTGCAAATAGAGCGTGCATGAGCCGCGAAAAGGCGCAAAAGACGCAAAATAATTTGTCATACCAAATATATCCTAATGTGATTCATTTGAACCTTTTGTGAATTTTGTGCCTTTTCGCGGCAATTGATGTTAGCCGCAAAAAAGCGCAAAAGACGCAAAATTTATTCCTTATCTGATAAAGCGTACTTTTTAATTTGAAGCCTGGGGGCACCGAAGTTGATCAACAGGCCGTGCTCAATGCGGCAAGCCCGCAAATAACCGAGAAGCTGTGCAACATGTTCATTTGCGATTGCTTTACAAGCTTTCAGTTCTACTATCAGTTCTTTTTCTACTAGAAGATCAGCAAAATAATCCCCCAATACGGTTCCATCTTCATCAATTACTTTCAGCGGAAACTTACTGTTTTTTTTACCTTTTGTGCATTTTGCGCCTTTTCGCGGCTATTCATATGCCTTTTAAGTATTTTTATTGCGACTTCTTCGAAACATACATTCCCACCAGCCAGGCCACCGCCACCACCATATATAGCTGGCCGACGACGGCTTCCAGGACTGAAGAGGCTTTGGCTACCTCGGTAACCGGCGTAATGTCGCCGTAGCCCAGGGTAGTAATCGTGACGAAACTGTAATACTGAAATACCAGCAAATGTCCCTCCGGTCGGCCAAGGTCGATATTAAAGGATGCCGGATCAACGAGTTCTAAAAACGTATAAACAAAGGCCCAAAGAAGTGCTGCCATTAAATACAACAGGATGGCGGCGTAAATAATTTCACGGTTGACTTCCTCGGATTTTAGCATAAAGCCCAGAATGTTTGCGATGACCACCGCGATAAAGAAAACTCCGGCGAGCATGCCGATGGCCGCCATCGATTTATTTGGATGAAAATATTGCAGCCATACCGGTGCCAGCGTTACGGCTGCCAGTGTCAACCCGGCAATGACATACCCCTTTTTGTGGCTGATGGCATATACCATGGATATGACAACGGCCGTGAGGAAAATGTCCAGGAATATGCGGGCCGGGGCAAATCGGTTCAGTATGGGGACGACAACAAGCAATCCCAAAATCAAGCACAGCAGAATTAGAAATCGCTGCTTTGATTGAGATAGTTTCTGGAATATGTTACTGGTCGGCATTTGACTCAGACGCGGCCACTTTGAGTTTTTCATGAAAGAAAGTAAAAAATTAAAAGCGAATCACGAAAACACGAAAGTACGAAAACACGAAATTATTCAGAAGTTACAGATCCCATAACTTGAATTTAAGATGAGTCAACTTTTTTGGACATAATCGATGTCTATCTGTGCCAAATTGAGGGATTGAGGAATTGGGGGATTGAGGGATTAAAGGATAATATCTATAAACTAAAAAAGATAGAATGCCTTCAATTCCGAAATTCCCAATCCGGATAAACCCCAAAGATTAGCCACGAAGGCACCAAGACACTGAGAAAAAAGATTACTACTTATTTGACTTCGTGCCTTTGTGTCTTGGTGGCGGAAATAGCTTTTTTGAAAAATCCTTCGTTAACATGATGTGATTTCAATAGATGGACACTGAATCCCTGATTTCCTGAGTTAGACCCATGCCCAATACTCCAACACTCCATTACTCCAATACTCCAACACTCCAACACTCCATTACTCCAACACTCCTTTACTCCGTTACGCCGTTACTGCCGGCTTGGCTGGCCTGGCTTTCGTCGGCGATTTCACTCTATAGAAAATACAATACAGCACCGGCACCACAAACATGGTCAGGATGGTTCCAAATGACAATCCCGCCATGATCGTGATGGCCATGGCATTCCAGAACACGTCCGGATACAACGGGATCACGCCGAGCACGGTTGTGGCGGCTGCCAGCAGCACCGGTCGCAGACGGGTTATACCGGCGGCAACAATCGACTCATAGCGTGATTGCCCGGCGGCCAGCTGGCTGTTGGCCTCATCCAGCAGCACGATGGCGTTTTTGATCATCATGCCGGATAAACTCATGGCTCCCAGCAGGGCCAGAAAACCGAAGGGCGCACCGGTAGCCAGCAGCCCGACGACGATGCCGATAACCACAAATGGAATCGTACAGATGATGATCAAAGGCGGACGGTAAGCATTGTAAAGGGCCACCATGATAAACAGCATAATGACCGCCATGGGGATCATGCCCGGCAGCAGTGACTTCTGGGCATCCGCCGTACTCTCTTCATCTCCGTCTAAATAGACATCATAGCCGGGCGGAAGTTCGATTTTGTTAAACGCCTCGATAACATGATTTTTCAGATCCGGGTAAGTCGTGTTGCGGGGTGAGGCCTGGATAGTGATGGTGCGCCGGCGCTCCCAGCGGTTGATGACGGGATCCTCCCACTCATACCGCAGGTCTTTGGTGACCTGGGACAGGGGAATGGTCTTGGTGTACAGCGACGGCTGGACCTGGAGGGTGTCCATTACCACCGCATTGCGCCGCTCCTCTGAGACATGGCGCAGCAGTATGGGATACAGGTCATCTTCTTCGCGGTAAAGGCCCACCTGCACCCCATCATAGGCCTGGCGCGTTGCATAGGCGATGTCATCACGGTGGACGCTGGCCCAGCGGCCCCGCACCTGGTCGTAGTCGGGCACAAACTTCTTGACCCGGTTCATCATCGAGGTCTTGATTTCTTTGGCGTAGGGACTGTTCTCGAGGATTGCCAGGGCCTCGTCGGCAATCTGCCTGAGAATGTTCGGATCGGCATTATAAGGCCCGCTGAGATGCCATTCCAGCTTCCAGGTCTCACTGGGGCCCACGCCGTACTTGCGCACCCGTGTCACCACGCCCGGATAATTGGCGTCCATCCAGGGCTCTATATCGGCGATCAAGGGATCGATTTCTTCGTAGTCGTGGGTGTTGACAATGATTTCGGCGTAGTTTTCGTAGGGAAGCTCGGGATCCACCGGCAGATAGAACCGCGGCGGCCCGGCACCGATATAGCTGCTGACGTTGACCACCCGCTCATCCTGCATGAGTTGCTTTTCAGCCGGTTTGATTCCTTCAGACACGTCCTGGATGCGGGTGCCCATGGGATACCAGAAGTCCACCATCAGCTGGGCCCGGGAAGAATCCGGGAAAAACATCTGCTTGACCTTGCCGAAACCGCCGCCGGCCATAATGAGGAGCGCCACCATGCAGATCATAAAAATCCAACGGCCGCGAATTGCCGTCTGCAGGAGTTTGCGATATCCCACAAAAAGCTTGCCGCCAAACTCATCTTTCTCTTCGCCCTCTTTTCTCGGTTTGGGATCGGGCAGCAGATCGATACACTGAAGCGGGGTTAATGTCATGGCCACCAGCCAGCTCAACAGCAATGAAAATCCCACCACGATAAACAGGGTGCGGCAGTACTCGCCGGCATCATCAGATGAGGCAAAAATGGGGTAAAAGGCCATCACGGCAATGATCGTGGCGCCCAGCAAGGGCATGGCCGGGCCGCTGGCGGCTTCGATGGCCGCCTTTTTGCGATCCATGCCTTTCCGGATCCGCACGGCAATACCGTCCGATACCACAATCGCATTGTCGACCATCATGCCCATGGCGATAATCAACGCGCCCAGCGACATGCGCTGCAGGTCGATGCCCATCATGGCCATGGGAATAAACGTTGCCAGAATGGTCAGAACCAGGGCCGTGCCGATGATAATTCCCATGCGCAGGCCTGACGGGATCACCAGCACTGCCAGAACAATGGCGACCGCCTCGAGCAGATTGATCATAAAGCTGTTGATGGAATCACTGACCAGCTCTGATTGCCAGGCAATGCGTGTCAATTCGATGCCGACCGGCAGCGTGGGCATCAACTCCGCCAATCTCTTTTCGATCCTTTTGCCGGTATCCACGACGTTTCCGCCGGTAACATTGGCCAGCTGAATTGCAATGGCGGGTTTGCCGTCCAGGCGCATGAGTTCCCGCGCCGGTTCAAGGTAGCCGGCGCTGACAGTGGCAATATCGCGGATGCGGATCAATTCCTGGTTCGCCTTGAGATCACCGGTTCGGATACTCTGGCCGGGCTGGACAATGTCGGCGGATTCCGGTGCCGACACCGCCAGGGGCTGATCCAGGATATCCAGGACACTCGGCACGATGTAAAGCTCTCCGATGTCTTCCGGTGATTTAAATTCGCCGGTGGGCGCTACCCGCAGCCGCCGATTCTGCACATCGACAAAGCCCGCATCAACCACTTTGTTTTGGGTGCCCAGGGTGTTGATAAAATTTTCGGCGGTTAATCCCCTTTCCGAGAGCTGCTTCTCCGAAGCATCAAGATATATGACCTTATCCTGAACACCCCAGAGCTCCACCCGCGCAACCCCCTTGACCAAACTGAGCTGCTTTTTGAGCTCGTCGGCATAATCCTCTAATTCCTTGTAGGAAAAACCGTCGCCCGTGAGACCGAGGACAAATCCATATACAAAGTTAAAATCATCCGAAACGTCCGGTTTGCCGGCTCCCGGCGGAAGTTCGGGAGTGACATCGCGAATTTTCTTGCGCATCTCGTCCCAAACCTGGGGCAAGGTATCCGACCAGTATTTTTTCTTGATCTCCACCTTGACCATGGACACACCGGCCTTGGAAATCGAATACAGGTGATAGAGCTGGGGCAGTTCCTGGATCGCTTTTTCGATGCGGTCGGTGACTTCCAGCTCCACCTCTGCGGGACTGGCCCCCGGGTACTGCGTGACCACCACCCCTTTTTTAATGGTGAAATTAGGGTCCTCCAGCTGGCCGAGGGTGAAAAAACTGCCGATCCCTCCTAACAGTATGAGCAGGGCCACAAAATAGCTCAGCGCCTTCTTTTCAATGGCAAATTGGGTTAAATTCATGCCTGCCCTCCTTTACATCTGCTTGCCGGGTTGGAGTATGGTGATTTTCTGACCTTCCCTTAGGGTGTTGGCACCGGCCGTGGCAATCCACTGCCCGGTTTGAAGCCCTTTTACGTTCAGGCCTCGGCCGGTCAACTTGCCCGGTGTTATTTCGTGACGTTTTACCGTCATTGCGGATTCATCAATGAGCCAGACGTAGCTTTTGTTGTCGGTGGCGGTAAACACCGCTGAAACCGGAATGATGTATTCAGACTCTTCGGCCTGATCCGGCAGATTGACATCCCCAAAGGCAGACCCGGCCATGCCGGGCAGAATCTTGGCGTCCGCGGGCTGCTCCATGATAAGATTTACCGGAAACGTTCGCGTGGTCCGGGAGGCCTCGGTGCCGACTTCTTTGACGTCGGCCGGGGCCTCGATACCCAGTGCATCAAAGCGCACCTTGATGTTGGACACATAGGGCAGCAGGGATATCATGTTTTCAGGGATGTTGATCCACATTTCGACCTTTGAGGGATCCAGCAGGCGTAGCACCGGCTGTTTGGGCCGAACGTCTTCAAAGGCTTCCGCATAGGTTTGGGTTATAATTCCATCAAACGGCGCTTTGAGATAAGTATAACTCAACTGATCTTTGGCCTGATCCACGGCCGCGACCAGTGATTTGATATCGGCCTGCGAGGAATTTCTTCTTTGGCGATTCCTGTCAATCAACGTCTGACTCACCGCCCCGGCATCCTGTTTTTGAATATTCAGCACCCGGTCGAGATCCGCCTGGGCGCGCTGCAACACCGCTTTGGCTCTAACCAGCTGGCCCTCGACGGTGCGAAGGTTGACCTCGTAATCACGGGGGTCGATACGCGCGACCGTTGTGCCCGCTGTAACTTCATCGCCCACATTGACCGGTCGGGTGATCATGGGCCCACTGACACGAAAGGACAGATCGACCTCCTTGGTCGCCTTGGCGATACCGGGAAATCTAGCATCCGTAAAGGTCGCCTGATCCGCCACTTTCATGGCCTTTACCGGGCGTATCATTTCTTTTTGAGGTACATCTTCCTGGCAGCCGAATAAAAAAAACACGCCAGCCAGAACAAATGGAATTAATTTAAGTGAGTGGTTCATTGTGTCCCCCCGTATGGTTTTTGAAGTTTCAGTTGGAACTCACCCCGATGTAAGAATCGTGTCTGATCAGCGAATAACTATGGATTTCATAGGGTTTAATCTGGCCGGTCTTGATTCTTTCCTCGTGAGCCTTCTCCCATTTGTGGGCAATGGTCAAAAACTTGCCGGCCATGAAGGTATGCAAAATGGCCAGGATGAAAATCAGGGTGGCCACCAGGTAGAAAGGCTCCTGCCGGATGCGGTTTTTCAAAATTACCCAGATGCGAGTCTGATCGGCATCATTATAGCTTTCCAGGCTGCGGGGAAAGGCGATGGCCTCACCCCCATGCGGCTGCCTGGCAACTGCAATCCCCGACCATGATATGACGATCACGAGTCAGCAGAGCACAACCGCGCTCCCGGTATTCCATCTTTGTTTCAATGAGCCCACCATCAGACAATCTTCAATCTATAATATTCAATTCCCGCTCGTCCGGATTGGGGGTGAATATACGTTCATCAACCTCTCAGCCTTTCGATAACTTCCATGCCTCTTGTATCTGAAACACTGCAAAACTTGATCTCGGGTTGTTCGGTTGAGAGCTCCATTAGTTTCAGGATGTTTCGATAGGAATCTGATTGGATATGTTTTTCGAGGCTGGGCCAGTTTTCCCATTCTTCAAAAATCATCATGGTACCCGGTTGATTCGTGTCTTCATAAAATGCCATGCTGATGCAACCCGGCTGCGCAGACGTCCAGCCCAAAATTGAATGCACGGTTTGGATCGCATCTTTCTTTTTCCTGTGCGGGACATTAACTTTCAAAAATGATGTGATCATATTGAAGCTCCTGGAAAAACCTCAACAAAATGGACGACATTATCGTGTAAACACCTCTGCACGAATAATATCAAGGAATGTGCCAGAAAGACTTAGGCATGAATGTATTTTATAACTATCTGATTTAAATATAATTTAAAAATTTCAGACGTAGGGAAGCAAAAGAGAAAAAGGTTAATATATCCGATATATCGTGGTTAACTACTATATTTCGTGGGAAAAGTGTGGCAAAGGAATTTTTCTATGAGTGTGGAAAGATCATGGGGGTATCAGCTAATATAGAAATAAGCTTTTGAAATTATTTCAATTTTAAAACCAGAACTGATCTTCATGGTGGAGATACTTTTATATTCGGTCAGACTTGAAAGCTGTCCATCATCTCATTTAATGGGATAGTTAATATAGAACCTCCATTCTCCGATATTACGGAGTTGATGGGCAACAGCCTTCATTTTAGTCGGATGATCTGAAGTTTCTTCATCCGCGATTCCAGTGTTGTCGGTTTGAGTCCCAGGAGTTCGGCCGCCCCCTGTTTGCCGCGAACGCGCCAACCGGTCTGTTTCAGTATTTTAAAGATATGATTACGCTCGACATCTTCCAACAATACTGTTTGATCCCGACTTTGCGCTTGAATCCCCGGCAATTGCACCTCCAATGTCGATCCTTTCGTAACGATCATCGATTGTTCGATCACATTGCGCAGTTCCCGGATATTTCCCCGCCAAGGGCATCTTTTCAACGCGTCTACGCTTTTTTTGGGGATGTTAGTGATCCGTTTGCCCATGTGCTCCCCGTATTCCTTGACAAAGGCCCAAACCAGCAGCTCTAAATCTTCAAGGCGATCCTGCAGGGGAGGTACGTTGATGGGAAACACGTTCAGGCGGTAAAACAAATCACGCCGGAAGCTGCCATCCTGAACCGCTTTGTTAAGATCTCGGTTGGTAGCGGCAATGATGCGAACATTGACTTTAATGGTCTTGTTACTCCCCAATCGCTCGAAAGCGCCTTTTTCCAACACCCGCAACAATTTCATTTGTACATCCGGTGTCAGCTCGCCGATTTCATCCAAAAAGATGGTGGACCCGTCGGCAACCTCAAACCGGCCGATCCGGCCGGACAAGGCCCCCGTGAACGCCCCTTTCTCGCGACCGAACATCTCACTTTCTATCAACGTTGCCGGCAGTGCAGCGCAATTGACAGTGATCATTGCGCGGTGACTGCGGGAACTCAGGCGGTGGATGGCTCTTGCCAGCAATTCTTTACCGGTACCGGTCTCCCCTTGTATAAGGACCGTGCTATCGGTTTCGGCCACCTGCTCAGCCTGATTTAGCATTTGTAGTGTTGCCTTGCTTTGCCCGATGATTTCACCGTGCTGGTGCTGAAGCTCGACCTCTTCACGCAAATAGACATTTTCATGTTCGAGGCGCTCTTTAAGTTGTTCGATTTCCGAAAACGCATTTTGAATTTGTTCGTCTGACCGTTTTCGGGTCAATACATTCGAAAAAATTACACTGACCATTTGAAGACGCTTAACCAATTCATCCGGCCACTCTCTCGCACTTTGGATGGTCGCAAAGGAGATGGCGCCAAGGATTGTTCCTGCCATTTTCAGTGGAAGTACCATTGCGGATTTAAGCCTGTGCGCTTTCCACCAACGCCTTTCAGCCACTGCTTCTTTTGGTAATTTTTCAAACCGGGATGCTTTAACTATTTCTCCCAGACGCAACTTTTTGGTGAACCAAGGCAGTTCTGAGCTTAATATTGTCGGCGGAGACGGCCCGGCTGATTCAGAGGCAAATGTGTGTGTCAGATTGAGAATTTCTGCCTCTTTTGAAAATTGAAAAAGACTGCTCCGGTCAAGGCTGAGCACATCAACTATTTTTTTGAGTGCCTCGTTGATTCTTGAATCAACATCACTCACAGGCAAGTTAATAAACTCTGAAGACAAATCAGAAATCAATTCCTCAAATCGAAGCTGCTCATTAAGCAATGCTTGAGCATTGATTCGCTGTAATGTCGATCCGATCATGTCTGCTATGATCCTCACGCGATCCACGATCGACGGTGGGAACTCACGCGGTTGATCAATGGTGTCGAATCCGAGAAATCCGATGGATCTGCTTTCGACCTGGACGGGTATGGCGAATCCCGAGTTAATGCCATCTTTTTCGAGCTGGTATCGCAATTCTTTTGCTTCTTCGGGTAGATCGGCCAACCCCACTCCCGCATGAATTGAATTGCCATTTTGAATTTGCTCTGCAACCCACGGCAATTTATCGGCAAGGTCGATGTTGAAGATACTGGAATTATGATCGATTCCTTCGGCTGCCCAAATGTTTGAAGTGGTAAGCTTACCATTTTCTTCTGTGAACCGGCCCAGGAAGACGCGTTCCGTGCCAAGGTTCTCACCAAGAGTTAGGAGTATCGAATCAATTCTATCATCTATATCTTCCGGATCTGTATGCGTCAGGACTGCAGATATGTTTGCGATCATCTTTTCGAACCCAAGCTGCTCAGTCAGGGCCTCTTGGGCCATTATTAATTCGGTAATGTCCCGCCCGCATGAATGGATGAATTCCTTTTCTCCGATTTTGACATAATTTGAACGCGCATCAAACATGACCGTATCTCCATTTCCGGTAACAATTTTATTCTGCAACCGCATAGATCCGACCCTTTTTAGCTCTTGAAAATGATCACGCCATATTTCCGGGGTATATTCCGGTCCAATATCGTATGTATGCAGTGTCAGTAGCTTGTCACGTGGATACCCCGATTCTTTAACGCTCGCCTCATTCGCATAAACGTAGCGTCCATCTGGATTGATGAATACGATCGGATCCATGACCTTCTCTATTGCGGTTTTCATCATACGCAATTGTTCATCGGTTTTTATCAGGTTCGCCGTGCGCAGTTCTAGATGTTCTTCAAAATTTCGGCTCAAACGACTTAATGCTATATGGGTGCTGACCCGGGCCAGCACCTCCTGCGCCTGAAAAGGTTTAGTAATGAAGTCAACGGCTCCGGCCTCGAAGGCTTTAACCTTATCGTCGGTATTCTGAAGCGCACTCAGAAATATTATCGGTATGTGGCGATAATTTTTATCGGACTTTAGACGTTCACAAACCTCATAGCCGTCCATTTCGGGTATACGAATATCCAACAAAATCAGATCCGGTAGATCTTTATCGATGATAGTCAGCGCGGCTTGCCCATTCTGGGCACTTCGCACTTCGTATCCTTTATCGCCCAAAAGATCTGACAATAGCTGTAGATTGTTCAGGCCATCATCAACAATAAGAATATCCCCATTGACTTTTTCAAGGAGAGTGTCATTCATCTTTCTTGTCCCGGTCCATTTTGTCTGCGATAATCTTTTTGGAGATTGATTAACGCATTTTACTGCTTGAGTTGCAGAAACGATTGAACGGCCCCGAAAGCACTGGCAATGGCGACACCGGCGCCGCACTTCAGGCGCTTCCAGTCATTGTGGGCCAGCAGGGATCCGGCGGCAAAAAGGGTGGGATAGGCCGGTTGGCCGGATTTGTCCAGGGGCCGAAACGAATTATCGATTTCCACCCCGGCCTGGTTGACGAGATGCCCCCGGGTGTCGAGGAACTCCCGCCGATGCCATTCGGTGCGGCCGGTAGGCTGGTAAACCGGCAAATCAAAAACAGTCTCCCTGATCCGAATTCGACCGGCGTGCAATCCCCCGCCGATAAAGCGGCCGCTTGCCAGGATGATTCCCCGGGGTTTTACGATCAACTCGGTGGCAGTCCGGCCGATATCGATTTCAAAACACTGCGGATCGGGGTGACGCACTGCCAGAACTCGTTTCTGTGATATGTAGTCGACCCCCTTGCTGCGCAATCCCCGTTCAAATGCTTCTTTCAGGCGCAATCCGGGCACGGACGGCGGTATGGTGGGAATTTCGAAGAGCGGTACTCCAATTCGGCTCTCCAGATCGGCCATCACCTCCGGGGTGCGGTACAGACCCAGAATGGCCGGCATCCCAACCACCTGCACGTCCTTTAAAAGGGGCCGCAGGGTCAGGGCTAATTTGTCCCGATTTTGGGGCAGGATCAAGGCGCTGGCCATGTGCTCGGTAAAGACTTCGTTGAGGTGATCAGTATCCGGAAAAGAGATGCGGGCGGTCCGAACATCCGGCCAGTGAGGCATTAAAGCCGCGGCAATCTGGCGGGCGCTGAATCCTTTCAAGCCCCGAATATCGATCAACAGGCAGGGGGGCTTTTTTTCAAGGGACTCGACACCGTGCCACATGTTGTGGGGAACACAGTAGGTGCGTTTGAGGCTGCCGATAGAAGTCAAAACGTCGATATTTTGATCAGCCCGTCGGGTATAGGGCAGACCGGTGTCCCCTAAAAAAGTTAGAACCTCCTCGAAAGCGGTTCGGATGTCTTCTTTGGGCAGCCTGGCATAGGGGTGCTGCGGGTTATCCCGCACCAGCGCCTCGATCCCGGCCCAGGGATCGGTCCAGGACTGGTTAGCATCCGCCCGATGAACCCCCAATAAATCCAGAAACCCGCTGGAATAGTTGATCTCGCCGGTTTGCCCGACTTCGACGCAGGACAATCCCCGGTTGGCCGCAAACAGCGTTGCCGCCAGCCCGGCCAAGCCGGCTCCAATGATGCAAATGTCGGTATTTATGGTGTCAGAGACAGTCATAAGTGAAAGAAGCTCTGTCGTATCAAAATGGACGACACAGAGAATAAATAACAAATTACAAACACCAAATCACAAATAAATCTCAAAACCCAATATCCAATTACCGAAACTCTACTACGCTTGCACCCAAATTTGCCGTTTCTTTTCTGCGATTAGGATCACACGGCGATTTTCTAATTCTCAATCCTTTTAACAAAACTGAAGTATCATGTAACGCTGTTTGGTATTTTGAAATTTGGTTATTGGGATTTATTTGTGATTTGATTTTTGTGATTTGGGATTTCAAAAAGCCAATATTAGCTTTCACCCCTTATTCAACACTCCAGTACTCCAACACTCTATGAAAGAATGCGCCTACTGTTCTAATCCAAAGAATCCACAATAAAGGGCTTCCAGGAGCTCCGCCTGAACGAGCTGCTTTTCCCACAGGGTGGGGTGCTGACCTTTCCAGCGCTGGTTGAGAAAATCTCTTAGACTGGCCAGGCTTTCCTGGGACGCCAATTCACCCTGATCATAGAGATAAGACGTCACCCGCACGCCGCAAAATGTTCCCTGGCAGGCGCCTTTGCCGATCCTGCTGCGCAGAGCAATGGCCTTGAGGTCCGGTTGGCCGTTTTGTTCGCGAATGGATTCGATAATGTTGTCGACGGCGCTTTTGGGAACCATTTCGCATTCACAAAGCAACAGATCTTCCGGTTCATGATGTTTCAACCACAGTTTGGGTGCCAGCCCCGGTTGGGTCCATTTGGCGGGCTGCGATAGGGCCAGCGGCTGGCTGCGGGTTAAACAGGGACTGGAAACTCCCATGTGGCCGCAGACCAGGTCGGCTGTTTTTTCGGCCATCAACCGGTATGTGGTCAGTTTGCCGCCGGAAATGGTCGTAAAGTTTTCTATTCCTTCGTCGCCGTGATCGATAAGTGCAAAGCTGCGGCTGACATCGCGATCATCGGAAGCTGACCGCGAGCCGACCAGCGGTCTGACACCGGCATAGGCGCGAATATAGCGTGCCGATTCCAGATTGGGGATCATCTTGACGGCTTCACCCACCATATCATCGACTTCTTCGACGGTGGGATAAATCTGATCCAGATCGTCGATTCTGATAGAGGTCGTTCCTAAAATGGAGACCGTGCCGCCGGGCACGAGGATGTCGGCACTGGCCGATGGGCGCAGCCTGTTGATCACACGGTCGGTAATGCGATTGTGAGTGACGATCAGGCTGCCCTTAGAGTATATGATATCAATTTCTGCTCCTGCCAATCCGGCAACAACGCCGGCCCAGGCGCCCGAGGCATTGATCACCTGTTCCGCCTCGATTAATGTCTCTTCGCCGGTAATGACATTTTCCAGGCAGACAGCCCGAATTTTGTTGCTGCTGATCTCGAAGCCAACCACTTCATTGAATCGCAGCAGGGTGCTGCCCAGTTCCTGGGCCTGGGCCATGTTTTCCATGGAAAGTTTAAAGGGATCGATCGATGCATCCGGCACCAGATAGGCTGCAATCAAATTATCCGATAGTGTCGGCTCAAGTTCCCGGGCCTCATGGGGGTCCAGTTCCCGCACCGGGATTTGGCATTGGGCGCAGAGGCCGGGAAAATCAGCAGCGTACTTTTCGTCGTCACCCGCCACGGCGACAAACAGTCCTCCGGTGTCTTCAATGCAATGCGGCGCGAGCTTCTTTAGCAGCTCGCCTTCTTCGCGGCATTCGACGGCACTGCCCTGATCGGCAAAGACATAGCGCCCCCCGCTGTGTAATAACCCGTGATTGGCACCGGATGCCCCGGCATTGATGTCGCGCCGTTCAGCCAGGATGCATTGCACGCCGCGCAGGGCCAGATCCCGGGCGATGCCGGTGCCCGTGGATCCGCCGCCGATAATGAGGACCTGGGTGGATAGTGTTTTGCTCATTAGTATGTATTAAAGTTTATTCAAATTTGCCATAAATGCCCACATCGAGCACGAAACTTCATAGTCTGAACTGAAAGTGGAAAAATTGAACGTCGAACATCGAACGCTCAATCACGCCTTGGCGTGATCCAATATAGATGACGCTGCGCTCTGCCGATTTTAAAAAAAAACGAGATCAAAGCTTGCGGCACGATATTCGGCTTTGGACTAATAGCCGAGGGACTACGTCGAATCGAATTTCGCATGTAGCCAAATATCAATCGCATTATTCAATAGATAGAATACCTCATTCGATGTTGGACGTTGGACGTTCGATGTTCGATGTTCATTCCTTCATAGTTTCTCATCCGAAATGACCGGCCGTTTACCGGCCGTCGGCTGGGTTCCTGAACCCTTGAACCTTGAACCCTGAACCTCTAAACCTCGGAACCCGGACGGCCACAGATAGCATATCTTAAAGCGATTTTCCACCTGAAATGTTCAAGCTTTGGAATGCCTTCGTAACGGTTGGGTACCGCTTTGCTAATCGTCACCTTAAAAATAAGCGAGCCTATCTACATTTTTAAGGTTAGTGTGACCGTATCTGTCACACCCA
>Ga0049119_1000176_pt1 | contig 16841 bp, 7 predicted proteins | sample WorMetLIZAISLAND_2_FD_57363 | JGI IMG/M metagenome (GOLD analysis project Ga0049119, IMG submission 57363) | Marine gutless worms symbiont microbial communities from Max Planck institute for Marine Microbiology, Germany - Olavius geniculatus... | ecosystem: Host-associated > Annelida > Digestive...
ATAAAATTCTATATACTTGTTTGCACCGCATTCCTTATCTTGACCTCTGTGTACACGGCGGCGGCAGACGAGCTTAAGATCGTTTACAACCCGGGGGTGGCGCCGCTTAAGTTTGAAGATGCGGCATCACGGCCGGCCGGTCTGTTTCCGGATCTCTGGCGGTGGTGGGCTCAAAAAGCAGGCCGGAAAGTTGAATTTGTCAGGGCTGAGTCTTTTAAGGAATCGCTGCAGCTTCTCAAAGACGGCCAGGTCGATTTGCATGCCGGTCTTTTCAGAACCCCGGAGCGTGAGGAATTCTTAGATTATTCCGAACCGCTGCTGGCGCTCGATTATCACATCTTCACTCACCCGTCGGTCTATCCGATCAAGTCGCTGGAAAACACAGCGGGCTTGTTGGTCGGCATCCAGCAAGGCGGATATACTGAAAAATTTGTACGCTCCAAAGTGCCGGACAACCGCATTGTCGTTTATAAGCGTTTCCGTGATCTTTTCCGGGCCGCTCTGGAGGGTGAAATAAAGGTTTTCGTCGCAACCGAACTGAGCCTGCTATATTTTCTCAAAGAAAATTACCAGGTCAACATATTCGAGCACCACACAGATTATCCCCTATTCTCCCAAGTCTATTACACCGCAACCCGCCAGGGGAATCCGGCGCTGATTCAACAGGTCAATGATGGATTAAAGTCCATTGGCGGCCAGGAAAGAAAGCAGCTCGAAAGTCGATGGATTGAAAGGGAGTTATTCAGCATCCCTGAAGCATCGAGGGCTGCGCCGGCGGAAAAGAATATGATCGCCTTGAGCGATGCGGAAAGGCAGTGGCTGGCGACCCACCCAAAGATAGTTGTCGGTGGCGAGACGGACTGGGCGCCTTTCGATTTTGTGGATGAAAATGGGAAATACGCCGGTTTGGCGAATGATTACTTTAAAATCATTGGGAAAAAACTGGGCATCAAGGTGGAAATGATCACGGGTCCTTCCTGGGATGAGCTGCTGGCCATGCTCCGCCGGGGGCAGATCGATGTCCTGCCGGCCGTCTATCACTCTGCAGAACGGGAAGCCTTTATCCATTTCACCGATCCCTATCTTAAATTAACCGAATTCATCTTTATACGCAGCGCCGATCAAAACATAAACAGCATTGCTGACTTACGGGATAAAACCATTGTCGTTGTTAAAGGCTATACCATTGAAACCGAATTGCGTTCCAACTATCCCACCTATAATCTGATAACGGCACCCACGATTCAGGATGCACTGAAGAAACTTGTCATCGGAGAAGCGGATGCGTTTATCGGCGATATCATTTCCACCTCCTACAACATCAAGGACCTTTCGCTGACGGGCATCAGACCCGCGGCGGCGACCCCCTTTCGGGGGCCAAGTGTCCACATGGCGGTTCGAAAAGATTGGCCGGTTTTAGGAAATTTGATCGATAAAGCATTCAACGCGATACCGGATGGCGAGCACGATGCCATCAGAAACCGATGGATTTCCTTCGCTGAGAAAAAGATCGAGCAACGCCGCGCTGAAATTGACCTGACGGCCGAGGAACAGACCTGGGTCAAACAGCACCCCGTGATCCGGGTTCACAATGAAAAGGACTGGCCGCCGTTCAACTACTTTGAATACGGCCGTCCCCGAGGTCTGTCCATCGATTACATGGATCTGATGGCGGAGAAGCTGGGCATCGAGGTCGAGTACGTGACCGGTCCTAGCTGGAACGATTTTCTGGGGATGGTCAAACGCAAAGAGCTGGACGTGATGCTCAACATCGTGAAAACCGAGGACCGGCAAAAGTACCTTCTGTATACGGAGCCCTATGTCAAAAACCCCAATGTTGTCGTTAGCTATGAGACAAACGCCTACGAAAGCATCGAAGCTCTTTTCGGAAAGACGGTGGCCTTTCCCAAGGGATTTTTCTACGAGGAAGTGCTGACCAAATCCTTTCCCCGGATCAAGCGTCTGCCGGTGGAGGATACCCTGGCCAGCCTCAAGGCTGTGGTCTTCGGCAAGGCGGATGCCGCCCTGGGCGAGGCGGCGGTGATTCGAACCCTGATCAACAAAAATATGCTTTCAGGCCTTCGGATTTCAGGCGAAGTGAAACTCGGCAATCCCGACCTGACGAATCTGCGGCTCGCCGTGCGGGATGACTGGCCGCTGCTGCAATCCGCGTTAATGAAGGCCATGGCTGCAGTTACCCCCCAGGAAATGAACCGGATCCGGCAAAAGTGGCTGGCGGTTGATGACCCGCGGCTCAAGGGGGCGGCCGGGACGATGCGGGATGACCTTGCCAGAGTAAAAACAATTCCCCTCTCGGCAGAAGAGAGAACTTGGCTGGCAGAGCACCCCGGACTCCGGTTTACGGGAGATCCTGACTGGCTGCCCCAGGAAGCGTTTACCAGCGAAGGGCGGTACGTCGGGATCGTAGCGGACATTCTCGACCTGATCGAGGCCAGACTCGGCATCATTTTCGAGCGCGTCCCGGTAAATACCTGGGATGAGGCGGTACGTCTAGCGGAAACTGCCGAAGTTGATATCCTGTCCGAGACAACGAGCTCGGAGCGAGAATCGCTGACTTTCACCGAGCCCTACCTCGATTTCCCGGTCGTGATCATCGCCGAACAAGGGACCGAGCCCATCTCGGATCCCGGCGAGCTCAAAGGCCAACGTGTGGCGGTAGTCAAGGACTATGGTTATGTGGTCCCCTTTCGGCGACAGTTTCCGGATCTGAACTACGTGGTCGTGGACACGGTTCGCGACGGCCTGATGCGCTTATCCGCAAATGAAGTCGATGCCTTCATCTCCGCCGCCCCGACGGCATACTATTTAATGTCCGAGCTTGGAATGATGAATCTCAAAGTTGTCGGGTCAACCGACCATTCCCTTGATTTGGGGTTTGGCGTCCGACAGGATATGCCGGTGCTCGTTGGTATTCTCAACAAGGCCCTGGCCAGTATCACCGAGGAAGAGAAGTTCAAAATTCGTCAGAAATGGGTTCCCATCATCGATACGTCTGCCGCCCAGACAGCCGTCCCGATTTCCTATGGCCGTTTGATTATCTACGGTCTGGCGGTTTTTCTGGTGCTGAGTCTGCTGACCTGGGTTCTCATTAAAGTTGCCAGAAAAGAGCAGCTTGCCGTGAGTTTCGGATCGCGCTGGTTTCGGGGACTCGTCCTGGCCGGTTTGAGTTTTTTCGTCATCGTTGTCTGTTTGCTGGGCTGGTTTACGCTGGAGACAAATCAGGCACAAACTCTGACCGCCGTGGGCGAAGATCTCAGCGAAACCCTCATCACCGCGGCTGACCGGCTCAACTTCTGGGTTGAGAAAAGAATATCCTCACTGAAGCTGCTCGGACGAGACCCGGAGCTGGTGACGCTGGTCAAACGTCTGCTGGCCGTCACACCCGACCGCCAAAGCCTGTTGGCCTCCGATGCCTTGCGGGATGTGCGCGACTTTTTCAAGAACAACAAGAATGTCTTTTCCAATTTAGGCTTTTTTATCATCAACGCGGATCACGTCAGCATCGGGTCCAGGCGGGACGCCAATGTCGGGACTCCCAATCTCATCGCACTTCAGAAGCCGGATTTGCTCCAGCGCGCCTTTGCGGGCGAAGTCCTGTTTGTACCCCCCATCGAATCCGATGTCCCTCTGGGCAAAGCGCTCGAGTCGAACGCAGCCCGCAATCCATCGACCCAGTTCTTTATGGGACCCATCCGGGGGCCCAGTGGGCAGAACATCGCGGTGATGACCCTGAGGACGGATCCGACCCAGGACTTCTCAAAGCTCCTGCAGCCTTCTATCGCGCACCAGACCGGTGAAACTTACGCCTTTAGCGAGCACGGCGATATGCTCTCGCAAAGCCGGTTTGACCATCTTTTGCGCCGGCTCGGGCTGATCGGCGAGGATCAACAGAGTGCGTTGAATGTTGCCATTCGAGATCCGGGTGTCAACCTGGTGGCAGGGCAGCGTTCCCCAATCGAAAGATCGCAACAGCCCTTAACCCGAATGGTATCTCAAGCCCTTCAACTAAAGGTTGATATGGCGCAAGCCGGCCAATCCACCGGCCGTTCGAAAATCGAGATCGATACCAACGGATACCGGGATTATCGCGGGGTGCCGGTTTTCGGCGCCTGGATCTGGAACGCCGACCTGGGATTAGGCCTGGCGACGGAAATCGATGTGACTGAAGCATTGGCCGGTTATTATCAGATACGACGGACAGTTTTCGGGGTTTTGGCAGTTACCCTGTTGCTTTCCGTGGGCGCAGTTCTGCTGGTTCTGATACTGGGCGAACGTGCCAGCCATGCGCTGATGAAGGCGCGGGACAACCTGGAGGCAACGGTTGACGAGCGGACCGCCGAATTGCAGGAAAATCAGAAGCAGCTCGAGGCGGCGGTGGAACGCTCCAGCCTGATTTTGGATTCAGCGGGGGAGGGAATCTTCGGCGTCGACCTGGAAGGAAAAGTGGGATTTATCAATCCGGCCGCCAATCGAATGCTGGGGTACGGGCCGGATGAACTGATCGGCCAGGCCGTCCATGAGAAAATTCACCACTCCCACGAGAATGGCAGCCGTTATCCCAAGGAAGCGTGCCCGATGTATCGGACCTATGTCGAAGGCGTCAGCCGCCACATAAACGACGAGGTGCTCTGGCGCAAGGACGGCAAGCCGTTTCCGGTGGAATACACCAGCATGCCGATCAGAAAGGACGGCCGGGTGGTCGGTGCCATCGTCACCTTCATGGACATCACGGAGCGCAAGAAAATGGAAACCGCCCTGCTGGCCGAACGCGAACGTCTGCAGCAAATCCTGGACGCCAGCCCGGTCGGTGTTGGCATATCCACCGAGGGCGTTGTTCGTTTCGCCAATCCGCGCTTTGGCGAGCTTTTTAATCGCAAGGAAGGCGAGGCGGCGCAGGCGGCCTACGTCGATCCGCAAGACCGGGAATACATCGTGGAAGAACTCGAACGATCGGGAATCGTTCGCGACTATGAGTTGCAGACCTACGGCCGCGACCGGGAGATCCGGGACACCCTGGCGACATTTATCCGCACCGAGTATGAGGGCCAAACCGGTATTCTTTCCTGGATGGTGGACCTGGGTGGCCTGAAGGAAGCTCAACGGGAACTGAAAGCCAAATTCGATGAATTGGCCCGCTTCAGGCGGATGGCCATCGGCCGTGAACTGAAGATGATCGAACTGAAAAAAGAAATCAATGAACTATTGGTAGCAACCGGGAATTCAGAAAAATACAAGATTCATTAACTCCCTTCATAAGCCAACGGCTCTGCTGGTGAGAATTGAAGAGGTTCTACCGTTACCGAGTGAATCCAACCCGTTCATCTTCGCCCGAACCTGCCGGTGGCTTATGACGGGAGTTAATAATATATTATTCTTTTGCTAAATTGGCTACAAACCTTGGCAATACCGCCAGTGGAATAACCTGAACTTTTTCTGGTCTATTTTTTGAAATCACATCATGTTTGCGCAAGATTTATGCTATGGCCAGATTAGATATGTTGGTACTGCTACGATAAAAATAAAAAAGATAGAGCGAAGCGTTTCAACAAATCTTCAATCTTCAATCTTCAATCTTCAATTCCGGCTTGCCCGGGTTGGGAAATGGAAATGAAAAAAATGTGCGACGCCATTTGCCGACTAACGCCTCATTGGCTGGTAAAGCGCAGCCTGCTTACAGGCGGCTTTGCCTTTCTATTAATATTGACGACATTTTCAGTCAATGCTGAAGATGCGTGGTATCCGGTGGAAGTCGACGTGTGGACGCCTCCATTTAATGACCAGCGTCAGCGGGAGGAGACGCTTTATACCCCGCTGGACAAGGCTCAGGAAAAATGGCGTCTGCACGTCTTTATTCCTCACCTGAAAGATGACTACTGGATCGGGGTCAACTTCGGACTGATTGACGAGGCCCGGCGGCTCGGCATCCGCCTTTCGATTTACGAGGCCGGCGGATATGATCAGCTCGATGTTCAGCGCCGTCAGATCGAGAAAAGTCTCAAAGAGGACCCTGACGGCCTGATCATCGGGGCGATTGCCCTGGATGGGCTCAACGACCTGGTCAGAAAGGCCGCTGAAAAGGGGATTCCCGTGCTGGATTTGATCAATGGCATGTCCTCACCGGATATTGCGGCCCGGGCCGCCGTGTCTTTCTGGGACATGGGTTACGAGGCCGGCCGTTACCTGCGCCGTTTACAGGAAAACCGGGGGCAGCCAATAAAAGTGGCCTGGTTCCCCGGGCCCGATGGGGCCGGGTGGGTTCAGGCCGGTGATGCCGGTCTGCGTAAAGCCATCGCAGGCAGTGCGATCGAAATCCTGGACTCACGGTATGGCGACACCGGCAGTGCGGTCCAGACCGACTTGGTCGAGACCGTGCTCAACCGGAACGCCGACGATCTTGACTTCATCGTTGGCACCGCCGTTACTGCTGAATCTGCCGCAAAAATACTGCGCAGACGCGGCCTGGCGGACCGGATAAAAATTCTGTCCTACTACTACAGTCCGGGCGTTCATCGCGGCATCCGCCGGGGTAACATCGCTGCTGCGCCCAGCGATATGCCGGTGCTGCAGGCGCGCATCGCGGTCGATGTTATGGTACGGATCCTTGAGAAAAGAGCGTATTCTAAACACGTGGCGCCCAGGGTGACGGTGGTGGACCGTAATAATATTCGCAGCTGGGATACCTCGACGACCCTTGCACCGCGGGGGTTCCGTCCTATTTTCAGTATAAACGAGTAATTTGCGGGATATCAGTCTATGAAAATCGCGTTAACCTGGATCTTATTGAGCCTTCTGACCGTGGGAGGCATCACCGGATCCTACGCATTGAGTGAAAAATTCCGCGCTGATGCGGTGGAAGCCTGGAAAGCGGAGGCCTCCCAGGCCGGTCGCTGGCTTTCCGGAACCGTTCTGGGGTGGCTGGAGGAAAGTTATGCCCCGTTGTCCGGCCTGGCGATCCTTTTCGAAAATTCGCGTGAGGTCACCGAGGCCGAGTTTCTGGGCGCCACGGATGCCTTGGAGGCCCGTGCCACTGCGTTTTTCCTGGACGCCAAGGCTGTCGCGCGTCCATCGGCGAACGGCACAGAGTGGTCGATCGAATTTTCCAATGACCCCCTGGGGCCATTGTCGCCGGAAACGCCCTTGAGCAAATACCCGGTGGTTCTCGAAACCATTAAGGTCGCCGGCGATCAACCGGATCAGGTCACGCTTGGCCCGCCGTTTACCGATGAGGAGGGTTCACGCTATTCACCGGTGGCCTTGGCTATCCAGGATGTTCGCGGTCCGCTGGTCGTCATCGGTCTGGTCAATTACGATGCTATCGTCAAGGGATTATACGATATCCACAATCTGGATGGATTGCAGCTTCACATACGGGGTCAATTCAGGGAGTTAGGTGGCCCCGGACCTCAACGCGAGGTTATCGGCATACCCCTACCCGAGGCTCTGCAAACAGAGACGACCCGGACCGTCAGTGCCGGGGCGGACCTTTCGATCACCTGGTATTTCGGCAGACGCTTTAGCCAAGGGCCCCGGGAAGAATTAGCCAATTTTGCGCTATTGGGAGGTATCGGCGGCACCATTCTCCTGGTGTTGTTTTTGGGCTTGTTGTTGCAGCGGAATCGAACCATTACCCAAAAAGTCGAGGAAGCCACCGATGAATTGGCGGAAAGCCGTCAGCGTCTCGATCTGGCCCTGGCTTCCTCCGGAATCGGAACCTGGGATCGGAATATTGCAAGTGGTGCCATTTTTTGGGATGAGGCCCAACATCGGATTATGGGCACCGATCCTGCTAAAGGAGAACTCGATTGGCCGGGTTTCATCCAGCTCATTCATCCGCACGACGTCCAGCGGTTCGAATCCGAAATAAATGATGCCCTGACGGGAGATCAGGAGTATGTCAGCGAGTTTCGCTTTTTGAGACCGAATGGAGATGTCCGCACCCTCGAGGCGCGCGGGCATGTCATCCGGGATGCAGCAGGGCGACCGCTGCGGATGATCGGCACCAGCATGGACATCACCGAACGCAAACAGGCCGAAGAGGAGCTGAAAAAACTCTCCCAAGCGATCGAACAGAGCCCGGCTTCTGTGGTGATTACCGACCTGAAGGGGAACATCGAATATGTCAACTCCAAGTTTTGTGAAGTCACCGGATACGCCTTCGAAGAAGCAATCGGTCAAAACCCCCGGGTCCTCAAATCCGGTCACACGCCGCCCAAAGTCTACCGGAAACTCTGGCAGACCATCAAAGCCGGGGACGAATGGCGCGGTGAGTTTCGCAATAAAAAGAAAAACGGCGAGCTTTACTGGGAATCCGCCACCATCTCTCCCCTCAAGTCCGCCGACGGCTCAATCGCCTACTATCTGGCCGTCAAGGAGGATATCACCGACCGCAAAAAAATGGAGGAAAGCCTGCGGGAAAAGGAGGCGCGCTTTCGTGGATATTTCGAGCACAGCCAGGTCGGGATGGCGGTCACTTCACCGGCCAAAGGCTGGATTGAGGTCAATGATCAATTGCAGAGAATGTTTGGCTACCCGCTGAGGGAGTTGGTTTCCCGAACCTGGGCCGATCTTACTCATCCCGACGACCTGGAAGCGGATGTCAAGCAATTCGACCGCCTGCTGGCCGGTGAGATCGACAATTACACCCTTGACAAGCGCTTTATCCGCAAGGATGGAGAAATTGTCTATACCAACCTGACGGTGGCCTGCGTCCGCGCTGAAACGGGAGATGTCCTTTATATACTGGCTTCCTTTCAGGATATTACCGAGCGCCAAAAAATGGACAACGATTTGCGTGAGCGGATCGAAGAACTGGATGCAGCCCAATCGGCCATGCTCAACATGATGGAGGACCTGGAAGAGGAAAAAGCCAAGGCCCAGGAGGCCACCCGGGCCAAAAGCGATTTTCTGGCCAATATGAGCCATGAGATCCGCACCCCCATGAACGCGGTTATCGGTATGGCCCACCTGGCGCTGAAAACCAAGCTGACACCCAAACAGCAGGATTATTTGAGCAAGATCCAATCCTCTGCCAATTCGCTGCTGGGGATCATCAACGACATCCTGGATTTCTCCAAAATCGAGGCCGGCAAGCTGGATATGGAAGCCGTGGAGTTTGATCTGTTGGAGACCCTGGACAACGTTGCCAACGTGATCACCGTCAAAGCCCGGGAAAAGGACAATCTGGAGGTCTTGTTTTATCTCGATTCCCAGGTACCCAATTTTCTGGTTGGAGATTCGTTAAGACTCAATCAAATCCTGATCAACCTTGGAAACAATGCGGTCAAATTCACCGAACGCGGCGAGATTGTGCTCAGCGCCAAGGTAAATCAAAGGTCGGATGATAAGGTTACCCTTCAGTTTTCAGTGCGGGATACGGGCATCGGCATGACGGCGGAACAGCAGAACAAACTATTCCAGGCCTTTTCCCAGGCCGATACCTCGACCACCCGAAAATACGGCGGCACCGGGTTGGGGTTGACCATCAGCAAGCGGCTGGTAAATATGATGGGCGGGGAGATCTGGATCGAAAGCGAATCCGGGCAAGGCACGACCTTCCATTTTTCGGCCGACTTCGGCCTGGGAAAGGAGACGGTAAAAAAGCGTCTTGAACCATCGCCGGATCTCAGGGGCTTGAAGGCGCTGGTAGTGGATGACAATGCCACTTCCCGTGAAATTTTGCAGGATATTCTGGAGTCATTTTCGTTTGAGGTGCATCTGTCGGCCTCCGGAAAAGAGGCCCTCGAGGAAATTGAAAAGGCCGACGGCGAAAAACCGTTTGAACTGGTGATCATGGATTGGAAAATGCCGGGTATGGACGGCATCGAAGCTTCGCGGCAAATCAAAGGCCACCGGAATTTAACGAAAATACCCGCCATCGTTCTGGTAACGGCTTACGGCCGGGAAGCGGTCATGCACCAGGCCGACGAAATCGGGTTGGATGGGTTTCTGCTCAAACCCGTGAACTCATCGGTGATGTTTGATACCCTGATGCAGGCCTTGGGAAAAGGTGTTCAAGATGCGTTCCAGGCAGGTCGAAAAAAAGAACCCAGCGCCGGAGACTTTGACGCCATTGCCGGGGCTCGGGTGCTGCTGGTGGAGGATAATGAAATCAACCAGCAGGTGGCCCGGGAAATTCTTGAAAATGCCGGACTGCACGTCACCCTGGCCAATGACGGGCGACAAGGCCTCGAGGCTGCCATGCAGCATCGCTACGACGCCATTTTGATGGATATTCAAATGCCGGTGATGGACGGACACACCGCGGCGCGCAAAATACGGGAGCTGGAAGGGAAGCTCATAGCTCAAAGCTCAAAGCTGAAAGAAGAAACCAAGCTCAAAGCTCAAAGCTCAAAGCTCAATAGAGAAGACTCCGAGGACCTATCAGCTATCAGCTATCAGCTATCAGCACGCGCGAAGCGCGTACCGATCATTGCCATGACCGCCCATGCCATGGCCGGGGACGAGTTAAAAAGTTTGGAAGCGGGCATGGATGATCATGTCACCAAGCCCATCGATCCGGATATATTGTTCGCGACGCTTCAGAAGTGGATTGGTCCGATCGCCGCGGCGGCCGACAGACCGAAAGCGCCATCACCCGATGCCAGTCCGGGACATGAGCCAGCGCTGCCGACCGAAGACGGGCTGCCGGAATCACTGCCGGGATTTGACCTTGAGGCCGGACTAAAGCGCCTGGGGGGCAACCAGCGTCTTTACCGCAAGCTTTTGCTGGATTTTGGCACCAACTATGGTGATGCCGCCGGTGAAATCAATGAAGCATTGACCGCGGGGGATTTTGATAAAGCCCACAGTCTGGTTCATAATATCAAAGGCTTGGCGGGCAATCTGGAGGCCGTCGATCTGCAGGCGGCCGCGGTGGGGGTGGAAAAGCTCGTTAAGGGACAGACTGCGGAAACCGTTTCCGATCAGGATTTGAACCGGGAATTCACGCAACTGGAAAGAACCATCAGCCAAGCTCTGGAGGCCGTCCTAACATTAGGGTTGCCGATTGAAACCAAAACCCGTGAAGCCTCCGTGGACTGGCTGGCAGATTTTCCCGCAGACCAGTTAAAAGAAATAACCGACAAAATCAAAGCAGCGGCCGACATGGGTGATGTCATGCAAATTGCGTCTATTGCCGAAGAGTTGAAGTCCGCCACCCCCGCCATATCGCCTTTCAGTGACGAATTAATCCGTTTGGCTGATGATTTTGACCTCGATGGGATTCAATCTTTTATGAGCGAGTTCGACAAGTAAAAAGTAACTCGGTGCTAACGAGGGTCGGCCCCGGCCACGGCCTCCCGGAGAGCGGATTCAATGGTCGAGGTTGTTTGGATCGAACCCAGATCGATTCCCAGCTCGGTGATGGTCTGCGCGATCGCCGGGGAAATGCCTGAGATAATGGTTTTACAGCCCATCAGGACGGCGGCCTTTGCGATCTTGATCAGGTGGTTCGCGACCGCCGTATCGACCATGGCGACGCCGCCGATGTCGAGCAAGAGTGTGCGCGCCCGGTGATCGACGATGCTTTGCAGGGCTTTGTTCATAATGTCGTGGCAGCGTTTCGAGTCGACGATTCCGACGATGGGCGCGAACAATACACCGTCCCAGATCTTGGTCACCGGGGTGGACATCTCAAGCAGGGCCAAACTGCGCGCCTCGACCTCCTGGGTGATGTCCGCCGCAAATTTTACGATTTTAAAGGGCCTGCTATCCATATCGAAGATCGGATTGTAAGAGGCCTGCAGCCAAATCTGGGTTCCATCCTTGTGGATGCGTTTGAACTCGCCGGCATCATACTCGCCCCGGCCGAGCTTCTGCCAGAATTCGATATACTCCGGCGAGTCGGCGTAGCCGGGCTCGCAGAAAATCCGGTGGTGCCGGCCGGCGATTTCGTCGAGGCCATAACCGAAGATGCGCAGGAAATTCTCGTTGGCGGTGATGACCGTCCCGTCGAGTTCGAATTCGATCACGGCCTGGGCCCGGTTGATGGCCTAGATCTTGCCTTCGTACTCGGCCGTCTGCAGCTTGGACGCTGTGACGTCGGTGGCGAATTTCACGACCTTGACCGGTTTGCCGTCCTCGTTGAGGACCGGGTTGTAGGAGGCCCGCAGCCATATCTCCCGGCCGTCCTTTGCCAGGCGTTTGAACTCTGCCTCGTCATACTGGCCCTGGCCGAGCTTGCGCCAAAATTCGCTGTAGGCCGGGGATTCCGCATAGCCGGGATCGCAGAAGATGCGGTGGTGCCAGCCGGCAACCTCATCCAGGTCGTATCCAAACAATCCGAGGAAATTCTCGTTGGCGTTGATTATCGTTCCGTCAAGTTCGAACTCGATAATTGCCTGCACCCGGTTGAGGGCCTGATAGACAGCCGACAGGTCAGACAGAGACATCGTCGTCTTCGCATCGTTCATTCTGGTAGCTCCTTATATAGTAGACAGAATTCCTTAAATCTAAAATCCAAAATTGCATCCGATGCCTTTTAATATTATCATAATTCTCCAATGAGCAACTCATCCGTGACATTTCTCAAAATCGCCGTCTATCCGGTGACATTGACATCATCTAGTGCCGCGTCTAATAAGTTCTGTCTCTATAAATGGCAATTTATAATTTGAAAAAAATTCTCTATGTTTGACCCATTTCCCAGCGACGCGGAAATCCGAAATTCGAATATCGAAACTAGAAACAAGTTCAAATGACCCAAATCCAAATTACTAAAACGAAAGAAACCCGATACGGATCCTGCTTTGTTTTGAATTTTGAACATTCGAATTTTGATATTGTTTCGGATTTCGGCCAATTTTATAAGATCAGGCGATATTCGGATTTAGGTCATAATTTACTCGTTTCGGAAACAAGACATATTGCCAAAATCGTTGACGGAACTTTCGTGACAACGCACTAGACTGTTGACATACTCTTTACAAGTTTTACGTTTTTAGCATGCTTCAATTATGCGCGATGACCACCCTGGAAGTGCGATATCAAATTCAGCGGTCGAAACAATGCGTTATAAACCAGCGCTAAGGCCGAAAAATGGGAATGTCGCGCAGCAGGCTATGCTGCTGGATCTTTATACGTTCAGCCCCAACGACATCCAGCAAATTCATTCATACGGCGACATCGTCGTCCCTAAACTGGACGAATTTGTGAGTCTGTTTTACGCCTGATTAAGATTACAGTCCGAGTTTCGGAAGGAATCGCTGAAGATATGACGGCTTCCAATGTCCAATCCATTCCATTGCAGGTTGTGCGCGGTTGTGTCGTGGCTTCGATCCAAATCGACCTCGAACCTGAAGTGCTGCGGCAGTTCCGCCGCGATCTGTTGGCGTGCGTCCAAAAATACAGGGCCTACGGTGTTATCCTGGACGTGTCCGGGGTTGACATCCTGGACCTGGACGATTTCAATGGGCTGCGCACGACGATGCAGATGGCAAAAGTTATGGGAGCTCAGACAATCATATCCGATCTCAAGCCCGGGGTGGTATCGGCGTTGATCGATTTGGGGGCTGAGCCGGAGGGTGTGCAGGCCGTGTTGAATTTAGATGATGCCTTTCGGCTGCTGGATGGAATCCAAGGGCAACCAGCCAGGGAAGTGGATGTTTTAGAGAATGGAAACCAATCAAGTTCGGATCTCGATCAGGAATGAGACCAGTATTGCCTGGTCTGTTATGGAGGCCAGGAAGTTCGCAACGGCCATCGGTTTTAGTGAGAATATCTGCCAAATGATTGCCACTGCCGTTTCTGAATTGGCCAACAATATTGTTAAATATGCCGGGCGCGGCGAAATTCTAATGGAACGGATTGTGGCCCAAAACCGGGTGGGCATGCAAGTGACGGCGTGGGACCGCGGTCCAGGAATTCAGAATATTCAAAACGCCATGGCCGATCACTACAGTACCGGCAACACGCTTGGGCTCGGACTGCCGGGCGTCAAACGCATGATGGATGAATTCGAGCTGGCATCGGAACCGGGTAAAAAAACGTCAGTAACCTTTCGGAAGTGGCTGTGACCCTAAATGAGCAAAAAGCGCTCATTTAGATGTTATTAGTTATTTGTTAATCGTTATTCGAGTTGGTTGAAAGCGTGATTTTATATTTCTAACATTGGTGTAATTTAAAAACAGATTTCATTTCTTTCAAACCAATAACTAATAACGGATAACGAATAACTCTCAATTGGTTTTTGACTCAATTGAGGTGTGATTTATCATTACAGTGGAAACCAAACATACACTAAATATCACCAATATTGACGTTGCCTCGTACGCTCGGCCACGTCTGGGTGAGCGGGTGAGCGGGGATACGGTCGTAGTCGAACAGCGGGACGATATCCTTTTTCTGGCGATCGTCGACGCGCTGGGTCATGGGCCTCAGGCAAATGCCGTCGCCAACCGGGCAGAACGATTTCTGCGAAATGGCTGGAGCAGCGATGTGCTCGACACCATGCAGCGGCTTCATTCCGCTCTCAGGGGAACGATCGGCGCGGCCGCCGGGCTTTGCGTGGTGGATCGGGTTGCCCGGGACCTGCGCTACACCACCGTAGGCAATACGGTGTTGCGGACCTTTGGCTCCCAGGCGACCCGGTTGATCTCGACCGACGGGATCATCGGAGATCGTTTTCGGACGCCTGTGGTGCAAACGGCCCCATTGCATGAATCCGGTATCATTTTGCTATATACCGACGGCGTCAGCGACCGTTTCGATGTTGAGCAATATCCCCAGATGATCTATCACAACGCACCGGTCATCGCCCGCAGGACTGTGGCCAGCTTCGGCAAACCATACGACGATTCCACCTGCCTGGCCATGAGGTATGGTGAATGATTAGTATCGGCAACATCCAGATCACCCATTCCAGGTCCTTTGTAGAAGCCCGGAACAAGATCCGCGCGCTGGCCGAATTGCTGACCGACGACGGGCTGACGCCCATCCGGCTTGCGACCGCCACTTCCCAAATATGCCGGGCGCTGCCATGGAAAAACGCTTCGCCATCCATCAGCGTACACCTGGATGATGACGACCACCATTCACTGCTGGTGTTGACCGTCGAAAAAGTCTATCTGGATCAGCCATCCGAGCAGCTCGTCTCTCTTTTTGATCAAATTAAAAACGAGACCCGGTCTGATGGAAACCGGGTGATACATTTATGCAAAAGGCTGGGAAACGCAGCGCCGAGCCGGGAAGTAATCGACCGGGCCCGGGCCGTGCTCCGGCAAAAGAGCCGTGATGAACTCATGGCCGAGGTGCAGAACAAGAACATCGAACTGCAAAACCACCCTGACAACCTCGAGCACACCGTTCAGGAGCGTACGCTGCAATTGAAACAAGCGATACAGGCGGCGGATGCCGCCAATCAGGCTAAATCGGACTTTCTGGCGAACATGAGTCACGAGATCCGCACTCCCATGAATGCGGTGATCGGGATGGCCCACCTGGCGCTGGGAACCGAGTTGACACCCAAGCAACAGGATTATTTGAACAAAATTCAAACCTCCGCCAATTCCTTGCTGGGGATCATCAATGACATTCTGGATTTCTCCAAAATCGAAGCCGGCAAGTTGGATATGGAAGCGGTTGAGTTTGATCTGGCAAAAACCCTGGATAACGTTGCCAACGTGATCAGCGTCAAGGCCCAGGAAAAAGAAAACCTTGAAGTTTTGTTCTACCTCGATTCCCGGGTCCCCCACTATCTGGTCGGAGATCCGTTAAGGCTCAATCAAATCCTGGTCAACCTGGGAAACAACGCGGTGAAATTCACCGAACAGGGCGAGATTGTCCTGACAACCAAAATAACGGAAAGGGCGGATGATCGCGTTACCCTTCAATTTGCAATCCGGGATACGGGCATTGGCATGACCGAGCAGCAGCAGGACAAGCTCTTCCAGGCCTTCTCCCAGGCGGACACGTCGACGACGCGTAAATTCGGCGGCACCGGATTAGGGTTGACGATCAGCAAACGTCTGGTGAATTTGATGGGCGGAGAGATCCGAGTGGACAGCGAGCCCGGGTTAGGGACCACTTTCAGCTTTACAGCCAATTTCGGTCTGGGAAAGAAAAAAGTCAAAAAACGTCACCTGCCCTCGTCAGACTTGCGCGGTATAAAAGTGCTGGTGGTGGATGACAATCCGACTTCACGCAATATCCTACAGGAGATGCTGGAATCGTTTTCCTTTGCCGTCACGCTGGCGGCTTCCGGTGAAGACGGTCTGGCTGAAATCGAGCTGGCCGACCGGGATAAACCGTTTGAGCTCGTGATCATGGACTGGATGATGCCCGGGCTGGACGGCCTTGCGACCTCCGAACTAATCAAGAAGCACTGCAAACTGAGTAAAATTCCGGCCATAATCCTGGTGACCGCCTATGGTCGGGAGGAAGTCATGCAGCGTACCGATCAAATAGGTTTGGAGGGTTTTCTGATCAAACCGGTAAGTCCATCAGTTCTCTTTGACACGATCCTACAGGCGTTTGGAGAAGAGGAGCCCACGGCTTCCCAAATTTCTGAGAGAAGTCAGATAAACGATTATACGAAGGACATCCAGGGGGCCCGGATCCTTCTGGTAGAGGACAATGAAATTAACCAGCAGGTGGCCCAAGAAATTCTAATTGGCGGAGGGCTGATTGTTACCGTGGCCAATAACGGTCATCAGGGCGTCGAAGCGGCCATGCAAAATCACTTCGATGCGATTCTGATGGATATCCAGATGCCGCTGATGGATGGGTACGAGGCAACTCGCAAAATACGCGAGTTGCAAGAAGTCGGAAGACAAAGAGAAGAAGGTGAGAAGGTGAGAGGGTGGGAAGGTGAGAATTTGGAAGGC
>Ga0049119_1000186_pt1 | contig 16349 bp, 13 predicted proteins | sample WorMetLIZAISLAND_2_FD_57363 | JGI IMG/M metagenome (GOLD analysis project Ga0049119, IMG submission 57363) | Marine gutless worms symbiont microbial communities from Max Planck institute for Marine Microbiology, Germany - Olavius geniculatus... | ecosystem: Host-associated > Annelida > Digestive...
TGGATATGCAGTGGACTTTTTCACCGTATTCGGCTTTCATTTTGTCCACCGTGTCATAGTTGCCAAGCATGCATAGACTGTTGTCTTCTTTGACCTCGACCCCGTCTTTGTTGATGAAGACCTTATAGAGGTTTTTCTCCGCGGGGCTGCCTTCAAGCACGATGGCGGCATAACCCAGCCTGCCGAGCATCTGGGCGGCCTGCCCGCCTGAATTTGCCTCTTTAATGCCACCGGTCAAGGGGCTTTTGCAGCCGACCGAAATTCGTCCGGACATGGCCGCCACGGAGCCGCTCAACATTCCCGGGGCAATCACCAGCTTGTTGTCTGCACTCAGGGGATGGCACAGCGGGGGGACTTCCTTGGCAACGATGCCCGAGGTCATCGCGCGTCCTCCCAATCCGGCATAATCACCCAGCGGTTCGGTCTTTGCTGCCGGGCCACCGTCTGCTCCCATGTCGATTCTTAAAATTTTGTCCATACATACCTCCTTTTCCAGTAAAGATTATTCAGGCATTCGATACATCATCGGGTAAAGGATTCGGTTGTGTCATTGCGGCAGAATCGTCAAACTAACCATCAATTATCATAATTCGTTTTTATGAGTAATGTCAAGAAAAACTCAAAATTACCCGTTTTCCGTGGCGAACGTTTGCATAAAGTCAATCAATGCCTCCACTGCTTCCAGCGGCACGGCATTGTAGATAGATGCGCGGCATCCCCCCACCGACCGGTGGCCTTTGAGACCGCCGAGACCGTTGGCCAGGGCCTGACGGACGAACAGCGCTTCGAGATCGGCGCTGGGCAGGCGGAAGGTGATGTTCATCAGCGAACGGCTGCCGGCTTCGGCCGCCGGCCGGTAAAATTCATTGTCATCCATAAATCCATACAGGAGCCGGGCTTTGTCCTGATTGATGGCGTCCATTTTTTCCAGTCCGCCGACGGTATCCTCCAGCCACTTCAATACGAGCTGCACGGTGTAGATCGAAAAACACGGCGGCGTGTTGTACAGCGAATTCTTGGTGGCAAAGGTGGTGTAATTCAACATGGTCGGCACCGTGTCCGGGATCCAGTCCAGCAAGTCCTTGCGGATAATTACCAGGCACACCCCGGAAGGCCCGATATTTTTTTGGGCGCCGGCATACATCATTGCGAACCTGTCGACATCCAGCGGCCTGCTCATTATGTCCGATGACATGTCGCAAATGATCGGTACGCCGCCGGTGTCGGGAAATTCGGCCCACTGGGTGCCCTTGATAGTGTTGTTGGAGGTCAAGTGCACGAAGGCGGCATCTTGGGCGAAGGCAATGTCTTTTGGTATGTAGCAATAATTCCGGTCTTGGGAGGAGGCCGCCACCCGCACCGACTTGCCCTGAAGCTCGGCTTCCTCGATCGCCTTGGTGGACCAGGTGCCGGTGTCGACGTAGTCTGCCGACCGACCGCCGTTCAAAAAGTTCATGGGGACCATGCAGAATTGCAGGCTGGCGCCGCCCTGGAAGAAGAGCACCTCAAAATCATCGCCCAGGCCCAACAGGCTTTTGGTTCTGGCGACGGCGTCGTTGATGACGTCATCGAATGCGGGGGAGCGATGACTGATCTCGGTAATCGACATGCCGGTACCCTGGAAATCCAAAAAGTTCTCGCGAATTTCTTCGAGCACAGCCAGGGGCAGCGCCGCGGGTCCCGGGTTGAAATTGTGGATTCTGTCTGCCATCGTTTGTCCCTCCGTTATTTATGGCCATTTGCGCAAGTATATTGATATATGTGGTATTCGCCAGGAGATTCAAGGGTTAAGCGGTTCAGAGTTCAGAGGTTCAGGGTTCAAAGGTTGCAGCATTCCCCTCGGTTTGGGCGATTTAACACGGTACCCCTGAACGCTGAATCCAGAACCTTAGAACCTGCTTTCAGTTTATGTACCGATCACTGCCTGCATGTCAACAACCATGTATAAGAGATACTCCTAATATCTATAGTGATTATTGACAAACTGGTCTGTTGGCTTTACTAAGGTCTAAATCAAGCGGTTCAGAATTAACCCTGAACGTTGAACCCGGAACCTCTGAACCTTGTTTCCTGGCATTTTAAACTGAGAATTCGAACTAAGACTGAATTGAAATACCAACATACGTTTTTGCGAAGGTGAGATTAGACAAAGGAAACACAACGATGAAAATCTACCACTACCCGTCACCGGCGGCCGAAAAGAAGGTGTCCGCGATCGTCGACCGTGGTCTCAACTTCAATAAGAAAGACATTCAGTCCGTAACGCGCATTCTAGACGATGTCCGCCGCAACGGCGATGACGCGGTGATTGAGTATGCCCAACGCTTCGATTCGCCGGCAATCACTGTTGATTCGATTAAGGCGACCGAGGGGGAGATAAAGACCGCATCCAAGCGGGTGAACCGGCGGTTTACGCGCGCTGTCAATCGGGCCGTTTCTCAGATAGAAGACTTTCACCGGCGTCAGGTCAGCCAATCCTGGATTGACACCCACCGGGCCGGCACCCTGTTAGGGCAGCTGGTCAATCCGGTTGATGCCGCCGGAGTATACGTTCCCGGCGCCAGGGGCGGTCAGACACCGCTGATCTCCACCGTTCTGATGACGGCGATCCCGGCAAAAATCGCCGGTGTCAAAAGGTTGGTGATGGTTACACCGTCGACCCCGGCCGGCGGCGTTGATCCTCATTTGCTGGTGGCGGCCAAAAAAGTGGGGATCGATGAGATCTACAAGGTGGGCAGCGCCTGGGCGATTGCAGCCCTGGCTTACGGCACCGCAACGATTCCCAGGGTAAACGTTATCGCGGGGCCCGGAAATATTTATGTTACCCTGGCTAAAAAAATGGTTGCCGGCACCGTCGGCATAGACATGATTGCCGGCCCCAGCGAAGTACTGGTCATTGCCGACCATACGGCCAATCCCGAATATACCGCTGCGGATCTGCTGTCCCAGGCCGAGCATGACGTGCTTTCCTCGGCCATTCTGGTGACGACGTCGAACCGGATGGCCAAAGCGGTGGCTGACGCTGTCGACCGACAGGTTGCCGCTTTAAGCCGCAAAGAGATTGCGACGGAATCTATCCGGCGGTTCGGTGCCATATTAGTGGTCGACAGTATCGACACCGCCATTGAGGTGGCCAACCGAATTGCTCCCGAGCACCTTGAGCTTCAAATCAGCGAGCCTTTTGAGTGCCTCGGCCGGATCCGCAATGCCGGTGCCGTATTTTTAGGGCCTTATACCCCCGAGCCGGTGGGGGACTATATCGCGGGGCCCAATCATGTCCTGCCCACGGCCGGCACGGCGCGGTTTGCGTCGGCCCTTTCAGTGGAGCATTTCTGCAAAAAGACCAGCATCGTCTACTATTCGAGGCAGGCCTTTAAAAAAGAAGCGGCCGATGTGATCCATCTGGCTGAGATCGAAGGTCTCGATGCCCATGTAAAGTCGATAAAGGTTCGACTTGATAACTAGTGTGGTGTCTTGCAAGTAATTTCCAAAACTCGGATGGATTGTTAATTCGTTCCAATTCCCGAATTCAATTTTATAAAATATTTCTGGAACACAACACTAGACGTTATCCCCCAAAAAAAGGGGCATCCCGTTCTAAATCCGGGATGCCCTCATTTATTGCTGAACCGTGTTTATCGTCAGGTTACCGTAACGTTGACTGCCGAGGGGCCTTTTTGGACCGTCCTCGATGTCAAAGGTAACACGCTCGCCTTCGTTCAGTGATTTGAAACCGCTTGCATTGATTCCGGTGTGATGAACAAACACGTCGGGTCCATCTTCCTGCTCAATAAAGCCGTAGCCTTTGCGGTTGTTAAACCATTTTACAACACCATCGGGCATCGTGACATCCTCCTTTCGCATCGTTAATCTAAGTATGACACAGCCTCGAGATTAATCAAGCTGGCGTCAAACGTGCCCATCCTGCGGTATTGATTGCGGTGCAAGGAGCTTGAAGCATTGCGAATTGTGCATTCATTTAGCCAACCTGTTGAACAGTTCTGCCAGCAATCTTACCCCGAAACCAGTGCCGCCGGCCCCGCATTAAGCACTTTCCTTATTGCTGTAGGCCGGACCGGCGATATCGATGTGAGCCCAGGGCGCATCGCCCGTAAACTCGGACAGAAACAAAGCGGCAGCGATGGCTCCGCCCCAGCGGGTGCTGCCGATATTGCTCATGTCCGCGAATTCACTTTTGAGCAGCTCTTTATAATCTTCAGGCAGGGGCATCCGCCAGCAGCGCTCGTGGGTTTTTTCACCCGCGGAGATGATGGCGCCGGCCAGATCCTCGTCGTTGGAGAACACCCCCGCAATCTTTTCGCCCAGGGCGACGACACAGGCTCCCGTCAGGGTGGCGACATCTATCACATATTGAGGCTTGTATGTTTTGACGACATAGGAAATCGCATCGATTAAAATCAAACGCCCTTCCGCATCCGTGTTCCCGATCTCAACGGTCTTGCCGGCATAGCTGCGGATGATGTCACCGGGACGGGTGGCATGACCGGAAATCATGTTTTCAACGATAGGAATGGCACCGATCAGATTTATTTTGGGCTTGATCTTGGCCGCCGCAATCACGGTGGCTGCCACTGCAGCCGCACCGGACATGTCCGCTTTCATCCCGACCATAGAGTTGCCTGTCTTGATGTTCAGGCCGCCGGAGTCGAAGGTTACCCCTTTTCCGACCAGGGCGATGGTTTTTTTTGCTCCCGGGACTTTGTACTCCAGGGTCACGAGGCTGGGTTTGCTCTGACTGCCGGCAGCAACGGCCAGCAGTGCCCCCATTTTTTTTTGCTTTAGCTGCGACTCGCTCAACACACGAACTTTCAGCCCCTGTTTTTTAGCCCGGCCGGCAATGGAACGGGTCAGTTTTTCCGGCGTTTTGTCGTTGGAAGGAATGTTGATCCATTCGCGCGCCAGCGTGGTTCCCTCGCAGACCGCGGCTACCCGTCTTGAGATAGGACGCAGTTTTCGGACCGCTCTGCCTGCCACCCGGAAATTGATTGTCCGGAGGGCCTTTTTCTTTTTGTCGCCTTTGTATTGGTCGAACAGGTGATTTCCAAGATAGGCGCCTTCCTGCATGGCTTCCAGAACCGCCAGTGCGTCCAGGTCATTGACGTTGCCGTCAGGCACTGCCAACCAGAGATCGGCTGTTTCCTGGCGGATGCAATTTTTAACCGTCTTGCCGGCCATGGTTCTAAGCGCTTCGCGATCGACTTTTTCTACTTTGCCAAGGCCCCGGCATATTACGCGTCGGGCTTTGATACCCGGCAAGCTATACAGGGTGACGCAGTCATCCTTTTCCCCTTTAAACTCTTTAAGATCGAATGCTTTCTTGATGACGGCTGCCAGGGCGGGATCGTCATGAATATCTTTATCTTCGCACACGGGTACGGCCAGGGTATCAATTTTTACTTTTTTCAGATCGGCAGATTTCACGGTCAGCATAACTACAGGTCTCCTTTTGAAATTGCGAAAGATAAGCGCTGGTTGTCAACACTGGTCTAAAAGATCAAACACCGCCGGTTGAATGTCAAGCCAACCTCGGTGGTAATCTTATAACGGCTGGTTTAATCGGAGCAAACATAAGATAAGCTGGATTTTGGTAATTTCATGGGGGATCTTTTGTTGTGGCTCAGAAATATCTTCTAAAATTCGGGCAGCAGTTATTAATCGATTAACGTCCTGGAAGCCAATAAATCCCAAGCACCAAATAGCAAATAGCAAACAATATCCAAATTCCAATTTTCAATGAACCAAACATGCGGCCTTGGACCAGGGTTGTGAAACTATAGAGCTAAAGCTCCTCCAGACGCCTGACCGAATCGATCGCATGGATTTGATTCATCTGATCCACTGCATTCGGAGATCGGTTTCGAATTTGGATATTGTGATTTGAGATTTGTTTGTTATTTGTGCTTTGTTATTTGGGATTTAAGCCATTGAGTCTGGAACTGAAACAGCTTTAGACTCAATCTGAGGTTTGTAGATTACATAAGGGACGCTTCGCCAGTTTAGGCCGCCGCCAATTCTTTTAAGCGCGTGATGGTTTCCCAGACGAAGGGCTCCTTGCGGCACGGCATGATCGCATTGTTGGTGAACAGCGGATCCGCATCGAGATCGTAGCGGGATGCGGCTGCGGCCCGGGTCCACAGCGCTGTCGGCGGAATCGGGGTGTAATATGCCAGAACCGGTCTGATGCCGAGTTGTTTCACCGTGATGATCGACTGCTCGACGGAGGCCAATTCTTGACCCGGCAACCCCACCAGCAGGTAGGCGCCGATTTGATTATTTCCAAATCCGGCCTTTTTGAGATGGCCGACGGCCCGTCTGAACTCTTCTTCAGACACTTTTTTATCAATCTGTCGCCGGTGATCGAATTCGACGGTTTCCAGGCCGAGTCGCAACGTCGTAAAACCGGCCCGGTGCATGAGCAGGGCGGTTTGCTCGGTGATACCGCGGATATGGATGGCGTTTGGTGTGTGAAAACGAATCTTCAGACCGGCGTTGATAATTCCCTCCAGAATCGGAATGCCATGCTGCTCGGGGTTGACCAGGAAGGCGTCATCGTATAAAACAAAATCCTGTTGAGCGTGGGCGGCATGCCAGAATTTAACCTCTTCAACGACATTTTCGGGACTGCGCAGCAGACGTCGAGGCTCCAGTGCCCGGGAGGCACAGTACGCACAGTTGAAGGGGCAGCCCCGCGAGGTCAATAGGGGAACATAACCGATTTGGCTTTGCAAATCCAGGGCAGGATAGGGCCATGTATCCAGGTTGTCCGGGTCAAAGGCGGGCGTCGTCGAACAGCCTGTAAATTGGGCAACGATGTCCAGCAAACTTTTTTCAGCCGGATCGCTGCAGACATGATCCGCACCGCTATGAAGCCGGGCGTGATCCGGACAGAGGCGGGCATAGATGCCGCCCAACACAATCGGTGCACGCGGCCACACCGCACGAATGCTGTTTATCGTTTCCTGAACACCGGGATACCAATAGGTCATCAGGCAGGTGACGAGCACCAGATCCGGTGGTCGCTGATTGCCGAGATCCGCTGCAAACCATTGTGGTTTAACGCCATAGCGCGAATAATAGCGCGGCACGTCCGCCAATCCGGCCGGCTTTGCCAGCCGGGTTTTTAAATAGGGGCCGCGTCCGTGTCTGGCTTGCGGATCGCTTTTGCGGGCTTGGGGATGAAAACGATCCAGGCAGTCGATATATGAAACCGAAAATCCATGGCACCTGAGAAGCGATGCGATCAACAGCAGCCCCATGGGCTTGGCCCAGAAATCATATGCCGCAAAATCGTGGATCCAGGGATTGACCAACAGGATATGGGGATTGCTTGAGTTCATCGCTATTTTCCGGTTCCCCCTGCTTTATCTTCGGATCGTCACAGCCGGATCCTGTTGCGCGCATCAGCCGGCGCAGGGAGCGCAGTTTACAGTCAGGGCGGGTATTACTCTAATGGGTCCAGGGCGAAAGCGCAAGACTTGAAATAGCGATATTCTGCATTACGTTAGGGGCCGATCCAGCCGTTACGAGGGCCGACCGCTATGTAAAAGTTTTATTTCGATAGCGGGTCATGAACCTTGTGACGACAAAAGCTGCAGCGCTTGAAATAAAACTGTGGGAGCGGATCATCATGGGCAATGATCAGTTATTAAAAGACCCCCGGATCAGTGATCCGTATGTCGATCGCCGTTCGGGAGAAGACCGGCGCCAAGCCTATGACTTGGACTATTTCGGGGAAAACGGCGTTGAGAGACGCAAAAGCGGGGATCGCCGGCAGGCGGCTGAGCGCAGAAACGGCTGTGTCCGCATCACCCGATGGTCGAGCGTCTGTCCGGATTGATCTTTTGGCATTCTTCTGGAACAGCAGATCCCGACGCATGTCTGCGACCGTGGCGCAGCCGCAAAGACCCATGGTCACCTCAAGATCTTTGCGCAGGATGTCAAGAACGCCCTTGGCTCCCGTTCTCCATCCACGGCCGAGCCCCTGATAATCGGCCGTCCCACACCTAGCGCCTTCGCTCCCAGGCCGAGGGCTTTAAAAACACCGGCAGCCCGCCGGATGCCGCCGTCGATCGACAGTTCTAATTTGCCGTCCGCCGCCGCGATAGTATTCGCAGGCTGTTGCGGGCATTTTCGCCAGCGCTGCCGTCTCGTAGTCGAATACACTGACCAGATCGCTTTTGTCCCTAATTTTGATTACCCGGAATATCTACAACTGGACGAAAATACGGAGTGTTTGAGGTTTGAGGTTTCACCCAACTCATTGAATAATGCAATCGTGGTGTGATGGAATGTAGGGTTTTTGAAGGATATAATTGATATTACACTTAATCGTCAAACCGAATGAACCCATTTACCCGTTATTGCGCCGTTTTGTATGCGCTGTATGCCAAGGCCCATTCTTACAATACTCCATGATTCCACTATTCCAGTTTGGCCGGGGCCCCTGAATTGAGCATGCCTCCCTATGGATCATAATATCCATCAGCTCGAAGGAAAGTATATCATCGATGTCTTTTTCAACTCCCGACGGCTGAACAGCAGGGTATACGTATCAACCGACGCTGCTGCCGACATATTTCGAGCCGTCTGCCGGCAAGCATCTTCATCACCGGCATGAATCATGGTGTAAAGATTATAGGGCCAGCGGTCGGTCGGATTGCGCCGGTAGCAGTGGGACACTTCACGGAAAGACGCCATTTTGCTGCCGACCTGGTCGATGCGATCCTCGTCAACCTGCCAGGCTGCCATGGCATTGGCGGTAAAGCCGGTTTTCTGGTGACGCAGGGTGGCCCCATAACGCCGGATAATTCCCCGGTCGCAAAGACGCTGAAGGGTTTCGAGGAGGAGGTTTTCCGATACACCCAGTTTTTCGGCAATCGCCAGATAAGGTCTGGCGGTCACCGTTATATCTTCCTGAATAGATGCAATGATTTTTTTTTCGAGTTTAGTCAGCATGGGATTTGTACCGGTGCTTTGATTGTAGGGGGCATCGTCATCTGATACCGGCTGAAGTATTGAGACCCGTCAGGTGTAAACAGCAAATCACAATAAACAAGCACTAAATTTCAAACAAACCCCAGCTTAGAATATCAAAATTTCAAACAGGATCAAAAGCCTGAAATTTGGAATCTAGAATTTCGGTCATTGGGATTTGTTGGGAATTTGTGTTTTGTTAGTTGACATTTTTGCGGCTCAAACCTGAATGCCGAAACCTCAGCTACTGACAGCACTTTGTCGCTTAAATCAGGAGCCAATTGCCTAAGGGGAATTGACAATGCCGGCTTTGTAGACCTGTCCGGCGAGGTCAAAGGCGGTATCCGGCCACAGCAGGATGGGGATGCCCTCCGCGTTGGCCTTCTCGACGGTTTCCTCGTCGGGTTCCTGGTCGCCACTTAACACGATGGCCGCCATTTCCCGCAAAACCGCCACAGCGACAATGTTCTGGTGGGTTTGAACGGTCAGCCAGATACAACCGATCGGCGCGTTGCCCATCACATCGCTCAAAAGGTCTCCGCAATACCCGCCCTGAATTTGGCGGTCGAGGCCGTTTTGACCCGCAGCCACACTCAAACTAAATTGATCGACCAGTTCTTTGACATTCACGCCACACCTTCCCTTCTCCAAAGGTTGAAAAGATAGTATAAAACCTACAACATGCCAAATTGAATTTCAAGGTCTAATTAAATGAGGGATCGGGGAGTTTCTTCCCTATGATCCTTGCTAACTGTTATACGCTCTCCGCCGTCAGGTGCGGTGTCCGGTCGGGGTATGCGCTCGCCCCGGCCGTAACCATATGACCGCGCAACTTTGGTACGGCAGCTATCCCGCGTCGATTGGATCCGAGAAAGCCCCAGAAGACAGTTTTCACGACGGCGATAGTCGTCTCTGCCTTTGTGGATCCAGCGCAGGGGATAGGGGGCGTGTACGGAGTCCGGTACGAGTTGGTTACGGCCGGGGCGAGCGCATACCCCGGCCGGACATAGCAGAGATGGAAAAACGCCCCGATCCAACAATTAAACAGCGCCACTAAACAGCGCCACGACGATTAAAGAGAATTGCTTTTTGGTCATCTTTTGGTTATAGTGACAGTGCAGTTCAAGCCGTTTTCCTTTGGATTCAAATGAATCAGCCGATGCCCCCGAAAAAAAGAGACCCGAATCACCTGCCGGACCGGTTGGACGATATTCCGGGCCTGGATTGTGACCGTCTGTTCGACTACCTGCCCTGTTCTATTTCGATCCAGGATCGTGATTTTAAAATACTTTATGTCAACGAGAATTTTAAGCGAGAATTCGGCGACGGCGTCGGCAAACGTTGCCACATGGTGTACCGAGGCTCTGCGGATATTTGTCCCAATTGCCCCGCGCGCAAAACCTTTCAGGATAAACGCGTTCACATTGCCGAAGAGACGATCCGCCTGGCCGACGGGAAAACGCGCCAGCTTATTATCCAAGCCGCCCCCATCCAGGACGAAAACGGCGACGTGACGGCCGTCATTGAAATCGCCACCAATATTAGCCGGGTGAAGATGGTCCGCAAAGAGCTAGTGACCCTGGGGCAGTCCATCGCCTTGCTTTCCCATGGGATAAAAAACATTCTAGAGGGTTTGCAGGGCGGCGCCTATGTCATGGACGAGGCTTTTAAAGACGGTGATTTGGAACTTGCCAAAAAGGGCTGGGGGATCGTCAATAAGAATGTTTTCGATATCACCGACGTCGTCCAGAACATCCTGTATTCCTCCAAGAACCGGCCTTTGAAATACGAATCCGTCCGCCCCGGCGAGCTCTTGGAAGACGCCGTCCAATTATTCCAGGGAAAAGCGGCCGCCATGAACATTCGACTCGAGCAGCAGATTAATGCCGCCCTGCCTGAAGTTCGGCTGGATGCGGCCGCAATTCGCAGGATGCTGCACAATTTGTTGTGGAATGCCCTGGAGGCCTGCCACAACGACAAACACAAAAAAGCGCACACGGTTGTAGCGAAGTCCGATCAAGTCGACGAGAATCATTTTATGTTCGAGATAGTCGACAACGGCATCGGTATGGACAAATCCACCCGGCGCAATATTTTGGAAGAGTTTTTTTCCACCAAAGGCAGTGCCGGCACCGGACTGGGCCTGGCCGTGGTGGATAAGGTCGTGAACAAGCATGGCGGGCGTATTGAAATTGAGTCAGAGCCCGGCAGGGGCAGCCTGTTCAGAACGGTATTCCCAATCAAGTGAGCCTACTAGCGGGATGACAATTTGGCGGCGGAGCTACCGCCCAAATGAAATCCGAGTAGACCTAACCACGCGCAAAGCCGCGAAGGCGCCAAGGGTTGTATAGATTTCTTTGCGTCTCCGTGTGCCTGCGCCTTTGCGAGAGAATTTGATCATTTTTCTCAAATGATATGAAAACACCTTGATATACGGGGGCATGACTTGGCCCGGACCGGTCGACGCACCGGATTGATTTTCCGGGCCCACAATATGTGAATTTAACTTGACGAAACGGTCCAAATATTTCATACCATAGTAGTCGGATATAGAATAGCTATGTCGGGTGCTATCAACCGGTTCGTCATCAACGCTTAAGCAAAATGGGGAGAGGATTATGGAAAAAGGCCTTAAGATTGTGCTGGTCGATGATAACACAGACTATCTCTTTACCATGGAGACGTTTCTGAATCGAAACGGGTTCGAGGTAAAGACGTCCGATGACGCTAAAAAAGGATTGGAAATGGTGCGTTCCGAGCGTCCCGCGGTGATTCTGCTGGATGTCATGATGGAAACGCTCTTTTCCGGCTTCGAGCTTTGCAAACAATTGCGCATGGACGATGACTTGAAGGACATCCCAATCATCGGCATTTCCGGTATGGGAGATGAACTGGGAATCGACTACAAGCAATGGCCGGACTACGACTACTTTAAACCGGATGCCTTTCTCGACAAACCGGTCGACAAGCAAAAACTGCTGCGCTTGATTCCGGAAACGATTGCCAAAGCTAAAAAGCGCAAAAAACGCCCGAAATGGAAAGAAAAAATGGACAAGGAGTGGGCCGAGAAAGCGTCCCACTCGCCTTGATCCTGATTGGGCCGATAACGCCCAATCAGGTTTTATTTAGTTATTCGATAGTTGTTTTAGAACATGGGCCTGCATCCTCTGTTCCATGATGGACGGGAAAAAAATCGGATCTGTCTGTTACCATCAACTATTGACAACTAACGAATAACCTTTCCCTGATTACGGGTGGAGATTGTAACCCATGTTCAACTTTCTGTTTTCAACCGCCCTCATTATTTTTCTCCTCGCATTCGTCTTCAAGGCATCCGGCTGGTTTACCAAGGAAATCGGCCGCGGCGCCAGGAAATTTACCTCCTCACAACGAATTACATCCGCTGCCAAAGGCATATTGGGGATCTTTTTCAGCGCGAAAATCGTTCTGGTTCTCAAAGCCGTGCTGGTGGACGTGTTGCTGCAGGCCAGGGTGTTCAAAGAGGATGTCTGGCGCTGGCTGGCGCACATGTTGATCTTCTACGGGTTCATGCTGCTGCTCTTGTTGCACGCCCTCGAGTCGCAAATCAGCGAGGTGATCTTCGCCGACTATTACGCGACGGTGAATCCCTTCTTTTTTTTGAGAGATTTTTTTGGCGCCATGGTGCTGACCGGTGTGGGCATGGCGGCTTTGCGCCGTTATGTGCGAAAGCCGCGACGCCTGCGCACCGGCCCGCGGGATCACTATGCCATAGCCATTTTAGCGCTTATCATGCTCTCCGGGATCGGGCTGCTGGGGCTGAAGATCACCTCCCACGGCGAATTCATGATCATGGTCGAAGACTACGCCGGCCTGGATGACGAAGAGGAGATCCAGGCCCTGGAGGCGGTTTGGGTGCAAGATTACGGGGTGGTTTCAGCCGGCCTGCAGCCGCCCTTTGACGAAGACCTGTTGGAGACCGGCCGTGAGGTGCACGAGTCCAACTGCCTGGATTGCCATGCGCCCGCCCAATGGGCCTTTACCGGGTTTGCCGCGGCCAAAATCATCAAGCCGATCGCCATTTGGCTGGATCGTATCGGCGGGGTCACCATTTTGTGGTACATTCACATCATCGCCTGCTTTGCCGGCCTGGCCTATCTTCCTTTCAGCAAAATGTTCCATATCATCTGCACGCCGCTCAGCCTGATCGCCAGCCGGGTCATGGACACCGGTTCCGCCCCGGCCAATGTCTTAACACGCCAGATCATGGAACTGGACGCCTGTACCCATTGCGGCAGCTGCAGCCAGAATTGCTCGGCCGGCATGATTTACGAGGCCATCGGCAACGAATTTATTCTGCCTTCCGAAAAAATGGCCTGCCTCAAGAAAATGGTTGCCGGCAAGGCGCTGGAGCCCCGACAGTTCAAAGCCATTCAGGAAGGCATCTATTTATGCACCAATTGCGACCGCTGCACGGTGCGCTGCCCCTCCGGGATCCGGCTTAAAGAATTGTGGTATGCGGCGCGCGAAGCCCTGATAACCGGCGGGCCGCCCCTTGCTCCTGTTTTGACGCCGTTTTCGTTTGCCAGGGGACTTGTGGTCAAGCCCGGCATCGATGCCGGTGTATACGATTCGCCTCTGGCCATGGCCCGGCAGGCGGTCGCCAATGACGTTTCAAAGGCTGTGCAGGCCGATGATGCCATTTTTCTGAACACTCCCCTGCCGGCGGCCCGCCGGCCGGTTCTGACAGACGGCACCTTCTCCCAATGCTTCAGCTGCCAGAGCTGTTCGGCGGTGTGCCCGGTGGTCGGCAACTATGAACAGCCGGAGGACAAGGTGGGGCTTTTGCCTCATCAGATCATGTGCTGTCTGGGCCTGGGTTTGACTGAGATGGCAAGCGGTGCCGGCATGATCTGGGATTGCCTGACCTGCTACCAATGCCAGGAAAATTGTCCCCAGCAGGTAGCGGTCTGCGATCTGTTGTATGAACTAAAAAACGCGGCTGCGCGAAAAAAGGTTGATACCGTTCAGGGTTCATAGGTTCAGGGTTTAGTGCCGCCGTTGCCTGAAATGCGGCCGGTCGCATTGAAATGAGAGCTTTATTCGAAGATCGATGTTTGTGGTTTAATAAATTCATTGTTTTTGCTAGGCGGAACCTCTTATAAGAGATGAGGGATCCAGAGGCTCACAGGCAACCCTGAACGGTGAACCCTGAACCTTTGAACCCCAGAAGTGTTTTGAGCTTAAAATCTCCATTTTATCCGGAATAAGGTGACAAATAAATGAAATACGCTCTATTCCAGGGCTGCAATATCCCGGCGCGGGTCCAGCAGTACGATGCCGCCACCCGGGCGGTTTTCGATCAACTGGACATCGAGCTGGTTGAGGTGCCCGGTTTCAATTGCTGCGGTTATCCGGTTAGAAACATCGATCGGCGCGCCTTCATCCTGTCCGCCGCTAAAAATCTTTCCCTGGCCGAGACCTCCGGCCTAGATCTGATGGCGATGTGCAAATGCTGCTACGGCTCGCTCAAAAAGGCCGCGCATGCCTTGAATTCCGACCAAAGCTTGAGCTCGGAGATAAACACGCTGCTGGCCAAAGAAAAGCTGCATTACGGGGGCCGGGTGCGCATCGTCCATTTGCTGACGGCCCTGCACGGCGACGTGGGCCTGGACGCTTTGAAGCCTTTGATTCTCAAAACCTACAACGGGCTTCAAATTGCGGTCAGCTATGGTTGTCACGCACTGCGTCCGAGCAAGATCACCGCATTCGACGATCCGGTGGCACCGGTGCTTTTTGATGAACTGGTGGAAATTACCGGCGCCTACAGCGTGGACTGGTCCCGCAAACTGGATTGCTGCGGCGCGCCTTTGACAGGGATCAACGACAGCCTGGCCCTGGACATGACCGTCAAGAAGATCGACAGTGCCAGAGAAGCCGGGGCCCATTACGTGTGCACCGCCTGCCCCTATACCCATCTGCAGTTTGACTGGGTTCAAAACGAAAGGGCGGTCGGCCAGCCCCTGGCGGCGATTCTTTACCCCCAGCTGCTCGGCCTGAGCATGGGCCTTGACGAACAAATCCTGGGGATCTCGGAAAACCGGTTGGAACTTGCCGATATTACCTCATATCTAATTTCGGAGTAACCATGGCAACAGCAAAAATCGGATCTGTGATGGTAGTCGGCGGCGGCATCACCGGAATGCAGGCAGCGCTGGATCTTGCCGATTCCGGGTACTATGTCTACCTCGTGGAAGAATCAAGCTCCATCGGGGGTATGATGTCGCAGCTGGACAAGACCTTTCCGACCAACGATTGTGCGATGTGAATCATTTCGCCCAAGCTGGTCGAGGTCGGCCGCAACATCAACATCGAGCTACTGACGTTGACCGAGGTGCAGGACATCTGCGGTGTGCAGGGAAATTTTGATGTCAAGCTGGTCCAGCATCCTCGATACGTGGATATGGATAGGTGCATTGCCTGCGGGCTTTGTTCCGAAAAATGCCCCAAAAAAGTCCCCAACGCCTATGACGGGGGCTTGAGCAAACGCAAGGCTGTCTATGTCCAGTACGCCCAGGCCGTCCCCCTGAAATATGCCATCGATGCCGGGCAGTGCATTTACCTCGTCAGGGGCAAATGCAAGGCCTGTGAGAAATTTTGTCCCACCGACGCCATCGCTTTCGACCAGGAGCCGCGGGAGGCGACCCTCAAGGTCGGGGCGGTGGTGGTGGCCGCCGGCAGCGCGGCCTTTGATCCCCGAGTCTACGATACTTTCGGCTACCGCAAGTCCGATAACATCGTCACCAGCCTGGAGTTCGAAAGAATTCTTTCCGCATCCGGACCATACGGCGGTCACCTGCTGCGGCCTTCGGACAAGACCGAACCGCAAAAAATCGCCTGGCTGCAGTGCGTGGGCTCCCGCGACACCCACATCGGGGCGCGGGGCTACTGCTCGGGTGTCTGCTGCACCTATGCCGTCAAGGAAGCCATTCTGGCCAAGGAGCACAGCCGGGATGAACTGGACACGGCCGTTTTTTACATCGACATCCGGACCTTCGGCAAAGATTTCGAACAGTACTACACCCGCGCCAAGAACGACCTGGGGGTTCGCTTCGTCAAGTCGCGCATCACCCACGTCGAGCCGCTGGACGCCGACGGCAGACACGCCATCTGCTATGTCGACGAGAATGGAAAATCCGTCAAAGAAAAGTTCGATATCGTCGTGCTGTCGGTCGGTCTGGGTGTCAGCGACGGGGCCGCCGGGCTGGCACAGAAGCTGGACCTCGACCGCAACCAATACGAATTTATCAAGACCAGCCGGTTTGTTGCTGGAATCGACATTTTTAGAGCGCCAGCGATAATGAATGCTTCTTATT
>Ga0049119_1000188_pt1 | contig 16297 bp, 5 predicted proteins | sample WorMetLIZAISLAND_2_FD_57363 | JGI IMG/M metagenome (GOLD analysis project Ga0049119, IMG submission 57363) | Marine gutless worms symbiont microbial communities from Max Planck institute for Marine Microbiology, Germany - Olavius geniculatus... | ecosystem: Host-associated > Annelida > Digestive...
ATCGTTGACCGACGTCACGGCGATGGTAAAGATCTCGGTGGCCGCTGCGGCGCCATCTTCGCCACCGTCAACAACCGTCGCCGTCACATTTCCTGAAGTGAGCACTCCTTCTAACGGCGTCCATTCGATAAGGCCGGTATCTGAGATGGTCATCCCGGCAGGTGCATTGGTCAGGCTAAAGCTCAAATCCGTACCGTTGTTGGCATCATCCGGATCAGACACCGTCACCTGGTAACTATAAAGCACATCCTCTGTAGCTGAGATTGCCGCCGTGGAGGTGATTACCGGTGGATCATTGACCATCGTGACGGCAATGGTAAAGAGCTCTGTGGCAGCAGCTGATGCATCTTCTCCTCCATCAGCAACAGTCAACGTCACCTCGCCGGAACTCGCCACACCTTCCAACGGCGTCCACTCTATCCGGCCGGTGCTTGAAATCGTCATCCCCGACGGCGCATTCGACAGGCTGAACGTCAGATCCGAGCCGTTATTGGCATCATCCTGATCATTGACTGTCACCACGTAGCTGTAAAGCAACTCCTCCGTCGCACTCGACGGCGCCGTTGAGCTAATCACCGGCGAATCGTTGACATTTAAGACAGCTATAGTAAATTGCTCCTCTAAGACACTGCTGCCTTGATCAACAGTCCGCACCCGGATGCTGTAGGAGCTACGCGTTTCATGGTCGAAGCTTGCAGCTGTGCGAATCTCACTGCCGGAGATTTCAAACCATCCATTGCCATCGTCGCCGGTGCCGCTCACCAGGCTGTAGGTATGGTCGTCTGCAGTGTCCTCATCCAAGGTCGCCAAAATACCGACAACTGAACCGGCATCCCGGTTCTCGGCCACCACGTTGTTGTTCAGCTCGATAGCGGTCGGTTCGTCGTTAGCGTCGATAACGGTAATTGTGAGTTCCTCTTCAAAAACCCCACCATGCAGGTCATCGGTTCTCACCCGTATGTTGTAAATACTCTGGGTTTCGAAATCGAAGCTGACGGCCGTCTGCAGCTCATCACCGACAATTGTAAAGGACACGTTATCGTCATCACCTGGTCCACCTGCAAAGCTGTACGAATGAGTCTGGCCGCTGTCCTGATCAGTTGTCGAGAAAGTTCCGACGATGGTACCGCTTTGCTGATTCTCGGATACTTCACTGTTGTTCATGGTTATGCCGAGCGGTGCTTCATTATTGACATTATTGACATCAATCGTGAATTGTTTCTCAAAAATCGCCCCACTTTGATCTTGTGCGATCACCAGGAAGCTGTAGGAAGTCAGAAATTCATAGTCAAAAGGCACCCTCGTTCTAAGTTCGTTGCCGGCAATGGTAAAGAAAATCCATTCAAAATTATCGCCACCTGTAGTCGCCAGGGCGTAGGTATGGCTATCGCCAGCATCTTCGTCCACGGCGGCTAACGTGCCCACCAGTGAACCCGGTGGCTGGTTCTCATCTATATTGTTATTATCTATGGTTACGTCTGTCGGCGCATCGTTGGCATCGGTGACATTTATGGTGATCACGCCATCATCGCTCAGCCCGCCGAGATCGGTCACGGCAACGGTCAATACGTAATTTGATGTAGTTTCAAAATCCAGGGAGCCATTGTCGGCAACGGAGATCTGGCCCGAATTGCTGTCGATAGCAAAAACTCCGTCCCCATTGCCGTCGATGATACCGTAAGTCAGGCTGTCACCCGCATCGGGATCCGAAGCCGCAACCGAACCGACCGGGGTGCTGTTTTCGGTGTTTTCCGAAAGGCTGAAACCGGCGGTTTGGATGGTTGGCGATTCGTTGACATTAGAGACGGCAATGGCAATTTCCTCCTCAAAGACTGCATTGTTTTGATCAGTGGTTCTTACCCGAATGCTGTAAGAACTGCGTGTTTCATGGTCGAATGTTGCAGCCGTGAGGATCTGATTGTTGGTAATGGCAAACCATCCATTGTCGGTGTCGCCGCTACCGGGCACCAAGCTGTATGTATGACTATCGCCGGCATCGACATCGACTGCGGCGAATATACCCACCAGGGTCCCGGAAGGCAGGTTCTCATCAATATTGCTGCTGCTCAGCGTAATAGCAGTCGGCGCATCGTTGACGGGTGTGACCGTGAAGACTGCTGCATTTTCAGCAAACAGCCCACCCCCATCGGTGGCCCTGAAAACGAGGGTCTCGGAACCATTCCAGTCGGCATGCGGAATCAATACAGCAGCGTTACGGCTTGCATCGATGCTCACTCCCATCTCACCGCTGCCGGATACCGTCCAGGTGATGTCCGCATCGCTGTTTTCAACGTCACTGACATAGTCATTTAAATTAATCGTCGCAAACGTTGACCCTTCGGCCACACTTTGATCCGGAATATCACCAACCGCCGGCTGATCATTGACTGCTGTGACGGCAATGCTCACCATGGCTTGGATTGAATCCACGAGACCGTCATTCACTTTAAATGCAATACTATCAGTTCCGTTGAAATTTGGATCAGGAGTGTAAGTCAGGTCGGGTGCCGTACCGCTCAGCGTGCCATGATTCGGTCCCGCTATGACGCTGAAGCTTAGGACATCATAATCCAAGTCGGTGCCCGTCAACATGACTGCCACGGGCGTGTCCTCAAAGGTGCCCACCGGTAACGAAAAAGCCTCTGGTACATCATTGATGTTGCCCACCGTGACCGTCACCCTAGCTTCGGCAACCAACTCCCCGTCGCTGACAGAGTAAACGAAACTGTCGCTGCCGAAATAGTTTGCGTCCGGTGTATAAATGATACTGTTGTCCGCTGTGACGACTGCCGTACCATCGGCCGGATCGACTGACACCAGGATACTTAGGCTATCTCCGTCTGCATCTCGGTCGTTAGCCAAAACATCAACCTTGGCTGTGGTGTCTTCCACCATGGAGACGGCATCGTCCTTTGCCGTTGGTATATCGTTTAGCATCTGAATTGCGATAGTTGCAGTAGCTACGTTGGAAAAAAGCTCACCGTCCGAAACCTGGTAGGTGAAGCTGTCTTCAGTACTCTCGCTGCCGTCGTGATTATAAATGAAAGATCCGTCTGCAGCGAGCGTCAATTCACCGTGTGATACATCACTGACCAGCATTACCGACAATTCCTCAGTGGACTGCTCTGCATCGACATCATCGGCCCGCACGCCGGCCGCAGCATCCACCGTCAGCGTGCCGCCTTCATCAAGCGATCCGTAAGTGTCACTATTTGCTGTCGGTGAACTATTGCCGGAATCGATGAAAATAGATACCCAGGCTTCATTTGAATAGGTCTCACCATCGCGTACCCGGTAGCTAAAACTGTCAGTGGGACTTGCGCTGCTATCGTGGGTGTAGCTGAATGAACCGTCTGCATTCAATGAAAAGGCCGCGGCGAAGGACGGCGGCGACTCCATCTCGGCCGTCAGCACGTCTCCATCAGCATCGGTGTCATTGATCAACAAGCCGGCGGCGGCATCCGGGGCCAGAACGCCACCCGAATCGATGCCGTATGCATCATCGCGGGCCAGCGGTGGATTGTCGTTTACCGATGTAACCTGAATGTTCACAACCGTTATATCCGACAGTACGGCCCCATCGGTTACCTGGTAGGAAAAACTGTCTGCACGATCGTCACCGCCGCTGTGGAAGTAGCTGAAAGAAGTGTCGGGGTTCAAAGTCAGATCGCCGTTTATTGGATCTTGCAAAATGCGCACCGTCAGCAGATCTCCGTCCGGATCGCTGTAGTTTGCTGCAGCTATAAGTTCCTGTCCTTCGATCACCTGGTAATCTAATGCCGTCTCGCCTGCAATGGGTTGATCGTTAACCGGCTCGACCGTGACGGTTACGGTGGCTTCCTCTGAAATAGCGCCCTGGTTGTCCCGCACGGTGTAGGTAAAATAATCGGTGCCGTTGAAATTGGGATCCGGCGTGTAAATCAAATTGCCTCCGCCAATGGCTGCCGCGGTCCCGTGATTCGGCGAAGCAACAATGGCTACCATTTCCGGATCGATGGTGCCATCTGGATCGATATCATTGCCGATGACATGGATAGGGGCAGAAACCGTATCTTCATTCGTAAATGCCGTATCGTCGTAAGCAAAGGGATATTCGTCAGATTCCAGATAAAAATCGATCCCGGCCCTTCCCCCTGCTGAAATATTGATCGGTATTGCATCCTTGCAGAAAGGACTACTTTCAAAAGCCTCCGCCCACTCATTAAGATAATCGAAACCATTTCTTTCGGTTATCAAATAGTAGGACTCGACGGTCGGATCCAGCCCGTCGAAAAGATAGGTTCCGGTTACAGGGTTTATGCTTTTTTTTTCAGCTAGTAGGGGAGTTTTGCAGGGATCGCCGCTATACAGCTCTACAAACATATCCACCCCGCTAAGCGGAATGTAATCGTATTCGACACTCAAATCGTCTTCTATGTTAACCCAGTTTCCCGGCAATGAACCTGCCGGGTAACCCTCAAATCCATTGGAATATAAGTATGTAGACGAGACCATCGGTGCAACTCTCAGATCATCCCAATATTTGTTGCCTGCACGGTGGCTCCAGACGCCGATTTTACCATGGGTCAGGCGCGTCGGCTCGTCATCGTAGGCGTCCACCTGCCAGTCGGCCGGCTCCGCCGTGCCTTCAGCCCAGACACTAGCCCGGATTTCCGTGCGGCTACCCGTATTCTGCACTTCAATTTTAAATGAGTACCAGGTATCGGCCACCGGAACTACACCGGTGTCGATATCACCAGCCACAGTGTATCCGTGGGGGTGCGGGGCCAGGTAAAATGCACCACCGCTGCCAGTGCGGCGCAGACGGTAATATGTGTCGGAAACCGGAAACTGACTCAAAAAGGTCAACCCGATGCCACCGGTACCATTGGAAATCATCATTCGCCCACTGTACACAAATCCGGGCAGCGCATCTAATTCAGTCCCAGAATAATGTGAGTGAATATTAATCGCTGTTGAAGTGGTGCCAAAAACCATCTCGCCTGACAGATCAAACACCTTGAACAACTCGTCGTTGGATGACACACGATGAAACACCGTTCCGGCGATGACGCCACTCGGCACAGAATCGGGGTCTTCCGGATCACTGCCGTGCTGATATTCGTAACCGTCAGCCAAACCATCATTATCCGAATCAAAGTCCACAACATTGACACGACCATCACCGTCCGGATCCTGGTTCCATTCAGTTTCCCAAAAAGCGATTTCATCGACGTCATCGATACCATCACCATCCGTATCCGCACTGTAGACATCAGTCTGGTAGATATTAATCTCATCGCTGTCAGTCAGGCGGTCCGAATCCGAGTCGGTTCCGGCAAAAGCAGTTAGCAGAAAATCTATGTTCGTGGTTGTCTGCGGCACGACCACCGCCACTGCTGCTGCCAGATCGTTGTGATAGGTGTTATCGAAATACTCCCCATAAACGCTGTCATACTTGGTTTCCGTTCGAACCTTGTAAATCCCACTTTGTAGTTTATTAATGATGTAAGACCCGTCGACTTGCGTTTGAGCACCTCCCTTCCACTGGCCGCTGCTGTAATCGTAGGCGTTTAGCAGTATGCCGGACAAAGGTTGGCTGTCCGATTCACGTTGTACCACCCCCGATATACTGCCGCCCTCGATTAAACTGAAATCGATGCCGTCTGTTTCCGATAGGTCCGCAACCACAATTGCCAGCGCGGTGTCAGGATCATAAGCATCATCGTAATATTGATCCAAGTATTCCATATCGGCGGTCTCCACGCGAACCCAGTAGTTCCCGGCAGGAAGCCGGGGAAAGATATAAGTCCCATCTGATTCGGTCGCGACTTTTTCCACCAGGCTTCCTGAAGCGTTTTCATGGGCAAAGACTAAAACTCCTGAAAAAGGGGAGCCATCCGCAGCAATGCTTACTTTACCTGAAATACTGCCGCCGGCAACCAGTCTGAAGTTGATGTCGTTCGTCGTTTCGGACACATTTACCGGAACCGATACAGCCGAGCCGGAATCAGCAGTCCCGCCATAGAACGTATCAAAATAGCCCGAATTGCCGGTTTCCACTCGTACATAGTAATTGCCGGCGGTTAAACCGGATATTGCGTAGCTTCCATCGGCGGCGCTCAGACCGCTGCCGGCCCATATGCCGCTTTCTTCCTGAAATGCATACACCCATAAGCCCTCAAGGGGCAGATCGTTAAATTCCGAAATTTCCGACTGGCGGATTAACCTCCCGCTGATGCTGCCGCCTTCGGCCACATCAAAATCGATATCCAGCGCCGGCAGCCCCAGCAAAGTCTCGACAATTTCGCTGTTGTCGTAATCATAGGCATCCTTGTAAAATTCCCGAATATAGCCGGAATTCATGGTTTCAGCACGCACACGATAGTCTCCGGGAGGCAGACCGCTCACTGCGTAGGAGCCAGATGGTTGGGTAATGCCCTCATAAACATATTTAGATTCCGAATTCTCGACGTAGACAATGGGGTCCTCGGCCGGTGGGTCGCCATTATAAGAGAAAGCACCAGCGATTACTGCACCTTGATTAAGGACAAAATTTACCCACGCCCTTATTTCACCCGTTCCAATGCTGATAATTTCGGCCGCATCTTGGCCAGTGGCATCCGGGTAGTATTGCCCAAGAAGCCCGATGTATTCCGAATTTTCGGCCAGCGCCCTGACGATGTAGTTGCCGGCCGGCAAATTATCAATTTCATAGAAACCGTCTGCCTGTGAGAGCGCACAATCAGCCCAGATATTCGCATCAGAATCGATCGCACACACCGGCAAGCCTGAAACCGCCTCTCGAACCGGATCTGAATACTGCTCTACTTTTCCGGAAATTGTTCCCGGATTATCCGGATGGCTTTTCCGGTATAGGATTTCCTCGGTATAGTCGCTTTTAACACCGTTGCTGTCGTACGCTCTGACAGCGATGAAATAAAGGGTGTCTCCTATGAGTCCTGCAATGATATCCTCGGTTTTGTTGCCGGCATCTTGCGACGGACCATATTCGCCTGATTCGGTGCCGTATGAGACTTCGTAGCCGACTACCTCCGGACTGAAGCTGGGATTCCAGGCAATGGTTATTTGGTGGGTGAGGGTAATCGTCACTGTTGCAACATTCCCTGCCCCATCGTTGTCGTTCGCAGTGTAGGTGAAGGAATCCGAAAAGGTCTCGCTGCCGTCATGGGTGTAGCTGAATGTTCCGTCTGGATTCAAATCAAAATGAGAGGCATTGACCGGCGCACTCACCAGCTCTGCTGTAAACGAATCGCCCTCGACATCTTTGTCATTGACCAAAATACTGGTCGCCGTGTTCAGGCTGCCACCTTCGCTTACGCTGTAGTCGTCATCGACGGCTGTCGGTGGGTCGTTCACACTGGTGACGGTGACACTGACGTCGGCTATCGCCGTACCGCCGTTGCCATCGTCAATTGTGTATTGAAAACTGTCGCTGCCGTTGAAATCCGGTGCCGGCTGGTAGGTTAGCCCGGATCCTCCACCGGTGATGACCACGCTGCCGTAGTCCCCCTGGGTGACAGCTATCACTACAAGTGTCTCACCGGAATCCGGCAGGATGCTGTCATTGGACAGCACATCTATAGCACTGGTTCCGCTGTCTTCGGCCACGGTGGCGGTATCGGCTGTCGCTGTCGGCAAATCGTTGACAGCATCAATTGTCAAGGACACCTGAATGGTATCGGTCGCAAGTCCATCCGAGACCTGAACTACAAAGCTGTCCGTACCGTGATAATCTGCAGCCGGTATGTAGCTGAAAACGTCCGGCGAGGAACCGTCACCGCTGACTGTAGCCGTGCCGTGGCTCGGTTCGGCGCCGCTGACGATACCCCAGCTCAAGGTATCGCCGCTATTGGCATCGGTGGCATCCAGCGCCGGGGCACTCCAAGCCGTCGGCAACCCATCTTCGGACATGGTCACTTCCAGCGGCCCGTCACCCTGGCTGATGATCGGCACATTGTTTGACACCGGACCGCTGGCTGCTGATATCGCGGCCGGACTGTCGTCGCCGTTTGCCGTTGCAGTTACTGCAACACTGAGGTATTTGACAACATCAGCCGTCGTGATGCTGTAAGAGCTTGAAGTGGCACCGGGTATCGGTATAAGATTCGTGCCTGCGCTGTCATCGGCCCGCCGCCACTGGTAGCTGTATGTAATGGTACCGCTGGGATTTGAGTTGTCAGTCCAACTGCCGGTGGTGGTTAAAAGTATCTGGCCTTCTTCCAAAATGCCACTAATCTCCGGCACCACGTCATTGCTCGGCGCATCACTGACCGCTGTTACATCCACTGTCATGGTGTACGCCGCAATACTGTAGGCCGTGCCGTCATGCACCCTAAACTGGAAGCTGTCATAGCCTGCGCCGTTGGCATCCTGAGGCGGCACGAAGATCAAATTGCCAAGCTCAGCCTCTGGAATCACCTGATCCAGTGCGACATCCACGCTGTTTAACTGCAGGGCGCCCGCACTCTCGAGGCTGGTTATCCGAACCTGTATCAGCGCATCACCACTGTCCACATCGGTGAAGCTAAAATCCGAGGACTGGAAGACATAGGCTGTGTCCTCATTGGTAGTGATCGTCTTGTTGGCGGCCGTAGGTTGGTCGTTGACTGCCGCCACGGCAATGATAAAATACTCGCTGACCGTTAACGCGCCGTCTTCGCCGCCATCGGCAACTGTCACCGTTACCTCACCGGAGCTGGCCATACCTTCCAACGGCGTCCACTCGATCAATCCGGTGTTGGAAACCGTCATCCCCGTCGGTCCATTGGAAAGACTAAAACTCAGATCCGTACCGTTGTTCGTATCGTCCGGGTCTGCCACCGTCACCTGGTAGCTGTAAAGTACATCCTCCGTGGCTGCGATGGGCGCCGTCGAGGTAATCACAGGCGGGTCATTGACCGCCGCTACGGCCAGGGTAAAGTTCTCGCTGTCCGCCGCAGCTCCGTCTTCTCCGCCGTCGGCTACTGTCAACGTCACCTCACCGGAGCTGGCCACACCTTCCAACGGCGTCCACTCGATCAATCCGGTGCTGGAAACCGTCATCCCCGCCGGTCCATTGGAAAGACTAAAACTCAGATCCGTACCGTTGTTCGCATCGTCCGGGTCTGCTACCGTCACTTGGTAGCTGTAAAGTACATCCTCCATGGCTGTAATCGGCGCCGTTGAAATGATCTCCGGCGAATCGTTGACTGCCGCAACCGTAACCATGAAAATTTCGCTTCCTGCTGCTGCTCCATCTTCGCCACCATCAGCAACATTCACTGTCACGCTGCTGGAAGTCGTCTCCCCTTCCAACGGGGTCCATTCGATCAGACCGGTGCTCGAGATGGTCATCCCCGTAGGTTCATTCGTCAGACTAAAATTCAGATCCGTGCCGTTGTTCGAATCATCCGGATCGACCACCGTCACCTGATAGCTGTAAAGTTCATCCTCCGTCGCCACAGTCGGCGCCAAAGAGCTGATCTGAGGACCATCGTTGATGGGATTAATATTGATTGTCACTGTTGCGGGTGCAGATGTGCCGGTTCCATCTGAGGCGGTGTAAGTGAATGTGTCGATTAAATTCTCGCTGCCGTCGTGAGTGTAGCTAAATGAACCGTCAGCTTCCAGTGAGAAGGCCGAGGCAAAGGATGGAAAAGTGTCCACTGCAGCCGTCAGCGATTCTTCTTCAGCATCGGTGTCATTTGCCAGCAATGCGGGAGCTGACGGATTTATCATTCCGCCCTCACTGCTCACGTAGCTGTCATCGAAAGCCACCGGAATCTCGCCACCGGCATAGGCAGGCTGGACAAGAAAAAGAACAGGAAAGAACCACAGACAGGAATAAATAGTCAAATGCCGCAATAATTGAAAATAAAACTTATTCTCAAAGGAATTGCGACGACCCATTTTTCTCCCTGCGCCATACCAGTCAGGAGAAAAACAATTTGAGAGCCCACTAACGTACCACATTCACTGAATCTCACAATTTTTATCATTCTTCTAACGGCTGTAATTTAAAGATATCCATAATTCGTGTGCAAACGAGAAATAGCCGATATACCAACAAATATACCAGTCGGGTTGCCTCTGGAGCTTCTATCACTTATCCCTCAGAAACCCGTGGTTATCTGTCCCCATCTCACGACGGGTTTTAACAATGTATTTATTACAGTAACAATAGTACAATGCAATAATCGTACACTAAATCATTGATAATGTTAAACAAAACGATTTCAAACAGTTAGATACCCCGATAAAATGGAATAATTCATTATATCAATAGAATTCTGTAAAAAAGTATATAAAATTGGGAAACAATTTTCATAAAAATCCTCACTGACAAATTTACGGTCCACATTCTTTTCGGGATGGGCTTTCCTAAGTAGATTAATGGTGTTAGTTCACGTCAAGTAGTCATTTCACCAAATTAACCTTTCTATCCTGAAAGTCAATTATTCATTGATATCCGTCTATTAGCGTAATTCTCACCTGCAACTTGAAGGAACTGCCGAAAATTCGTTTCTAAGAAGTCTATTTTAAGTGAATACAAAAGACGAAATCACAGCGCTGAGTGGATTACCGGCGTATATGGATTTAGCGCAGGTGATCGGTTTAAGCAAATCGGTACAAAAGCAATTGAAAATTCGTGCAGGCGGACAGGGTTGGACCGATGCCCAGATGGTTCTGTTCTGGCGCTGGTATTGTTAAACCTTGCTGGAGGCGACTGTGTTGAGGATATTAAAGTGTTGGAAGCCGATGATGGTTTTTGTGAAGTATTGAAAAAAGCCGAAATGCATGGATTGCGGCGGAAGGTTCACAGGGCATTGATGGGGCGTTGGCGCAAAGAGCGTAGCCGAGTGGTGCCATCGGCCTCAGCGATATTTCGATATTTGGGTCAATTTCACAATGAGCAACAGGAAAGGCATCGCCAAGCGGGCAAGGCGTTCATGCCGGCAGCCAATGAGAATTTGAGACATTTTCAAGCCAGCAGGGTGGGCAAAGAAGCGCCACCTTGGATATGGATGCCACTTTAGTTGCCACGAACAAGGCCGATGCGCAGTTTTGTTATAAAGGGCTACAAGAGCTATCAGCCGCTAAACACGTGGTGGGCCGAGCAAGAGATTGTTTTGCACACCGAGTTTCGCGATAGCAAAATACAGGCATGCTATGAGCATCTGCGAATGTTTAAGGAGGCGTTAGACTGTTTACCACAAAGGATTGAAACGGTGTGTTTGCGCTCGGATACGGCAGGGGAGGCGGGATATCAACAAGACTTATCAAAATACTGTGCGACCGGTGCCAATCAGCGATTTGGAATGATTGAGTTTGCGATTGGTTGTGATGTGACCCCGGATTTCAAGTAAGCATAGGCTGAGGTAGAAGAATTGGACTGGCAGCCGGTTTACAAAATGATCAAAGGAGAGCGGAAAAGACTGGGGTGGAATGGGCCGAAGTGTGTTTTGTTCCCAATGCGATCGACCACAGCAAGAAAGGTCCTGAATACCGGTATTTGGTTAAACGTGAGGCATTGGTGGAGCAGCGGCAGTTGCCGGGCATGGAATCACAGCGAAGCCTTCAGTTTCCGACGATGCAGCTAAAGGGCAAAAAGAACAGGATGTGCCCTAGACAAAAAATGCTCATCACTATCTAAGCCACCGCCAGAAGGATTGGCCTCCTAGGATGGTCCGACACTTACCAAATCTCTTGATATGCCGGTGTATGCAGTTTGGAAGATCTTGCGCAACCAGGGCGTCCATCTGCACGTCAGCGTTCGTGGTGCATCAGCACGGATAAAGATTTTTCGGCTAAAGCAGCCGATATCGTCGGTCTTTACCTCAATCCGCCATAAAATGCGGTCGTATTATGCGTTGAGAAAACTGAGCATACAAGCCCTGGAACGTAAGGTCGGCCATATTCTGACAGACAATGGCCGAGTAGTAAGGGCTTACAAAAGCTCTTGTAAGAGGTACAGTACCCTGAATCTGTTTGCCGCTTTTGATGTGGCTACCGATAAAATCAAAGGTAAATTGACCGAAGCCAAAAGACACTTAGATTTTCAAAGGTTCATCGATTATCTCGTATCCGAGTACTCATCAAGCCAGCAACTATACGTACGTAATATTGGACAATTATTGTACCAATAAAAAAATGAAGACTGGTTTGAAAAACATCAAAATGTGCATTTTCATTTTACGCTAACATCGGCCAGCTGGCTGAACCAGATAGAGAACCTACAACGCGATAATCCGTAAAATAGCGGGTACATTATTTGAACTGCCGTATGGGCTGAATTGAAGATCATTTTGTCGCTCACGGTCTATAATGTCATTTCTGACTACTCGATCCCAGCCGTTTTGTGGATGTTCCAGCGCACCAGCCACATACAAATACCGGCGATAGCCTCTCAGACTTTCTTACGCATGTGCAATAATCCCGAATTTTTTATAACCGAAATCAAGGAATAAAAATTTGTCCCCTTTTTTTGCTTTATTGATTTCAAAAAACTATTGACAGAATTAATAATATTGGAGAAATAGCTAGTTTCGAACTTTTCCATACTTTTGAACAATATCTGGCACGTTAGGGTCTTACTCTTTCACACACGCATCTTTCCATCATTTTCTAAGGACCCAAATACTTTTCCCCCAAATCACCAAGACAACAGCAAGTCCGATATAAGACGGAATGTCCCTGTTAAACCCATGATGTAAATATAAATCCTCCACTAGGATAGTTGAAGAATCTCTGAACTTTCCTCGAATAGATACTTTTGCAGAGTGTTCAGGGCGTAATCCGGCAACTCTATAGCTTTGTCTTGACCATGTATTAAGAGTATTTTTGTCAGCTTCTTTCCTGAAATCGGCCCTGTCGAAGGCCACCGGGCAATTAACACAAGGATTTCTAATTGTGGCAACCGAGTGTGAATCTTTGGACTCGATTACTTTTATGAATGCAAAGGGCAAGCACAGATAAATAGCAATCAATAAGATCGCAAATACTTTTCTTAGAGATCTTGGGCGAACCAAATCTATCAAGTCACCTTCATTGATTTTTATAGGAATAAAAATAACATAAAACAAACCTGATATGGTTAGCAGATAGGTTGGCCAACTATCCGGCCAAAAAAATCCAAAATTTATTATCTCCCAGTTAAATGGCGCGAAAAGGATTACACCATTGCCCCATTTAGTCTGGCATGCATCTACCAGCAAATGGAGAAAAGAATTCAGTCCCAATATAGATGTAGTAACCCCTGGGCGCCGCGAAAAAAGAGCAAGCGCGACCGATATAACAATACAAAAAAAAGGGAAGACTGGGCGATCGCAATGATTCGAATATCAATAGGATCAATTGCAGGCAAGACCGCCATTGCAACGCGTAGATTAATCCAGGGAATATCAGGAATGACCAGTCCTAAAAACATCCATTTTATATCAGCGTCACGAATCAGCCACCGCGTTACAACTCCCTGGATTCCAATATGAGCTAATGTGTTTGGCAAATATTTGTCTGGTAGCCTGAATTTGAACTGACACTCACCTGCTCGAAATTGGTAACTGTCGGACTAATTCTGAAATACTACAATTAAATATTTTCTTTTGCCTTATTCACTCTCTTATTGCGCTTACGAGGGTCTTTTGACAGTTATGCTATGATCGACTTACCAGTGATTTCTGAATGACATTCTTAACATCAAATATTGTTCGACATTCTTTTGCACCAGAGTGATAAAAAAACGCATCATCCTGAGTGTGCATACCAACTAGCCCAGACATACCGAATACACCATCAACGTTTACCCGGCCCTTTAAATCAAATCCATAATTGGACAATAGCACAATTTCTGGCGCATCGCCTATATGCGGACCATAGTATAGTTCATCTTTTCTAAATATTTTCTTTACAATTTTCTGATCATTTGTATAGGTAATCCCAGCTAAGCCATCTGTCAACTCATCGCAGATTTTACCAATATCCTCTTTCTGAACTTTACCTTTGGGATATTTCCCTTTTAGATTGATATAGATTCTTGACGGATCCATGGCAAAAGCTACTGTCCCTTCACCAATGTCCATTATCGTTTTTGGATTGTCATTGGAAAACTTTAAATAATTATGTTCTTGAAGCCATTTATTTATGAATACTTCTGTTTTAATTCCGGTGAAACCATGATCCGAGAGCATAATGAACTGGTTGTTAGCATTTTGAGATCCTTCAAGTTCAAGATAGCGGTGATAAATGTGCCCAACGACTTCGTCAACTCTGTCATAGTAATCCAAAAATTCTTTATGGTAGGGATGTGATTCATCCTCGTAAGCATTCCAGAGGAAATGCATTATTCTGTCTGTACCAGTAATCACAAAAATGAATAAATCCCAGTCAACCTGATCCCAAAAATAATCGAAAGCCTTTCTACGTATCTCTAAAGTCGCTTCTAAATCCCTGATAAGAAATTCGTGGTCTTGACGCCCCTTCATTGTATCAATATCAATCCTATATCCGATCTCTTTAAGCTTCGGCAAGACCGACTGGGGGAATACTGCTTTCTCTAGGTCAACGGCAACAAAACCTGATATCAATGCTCCGTCTATCTTCCGGGCTGGATAAGTAGAAGGCATATTTATGATGACCGATTTTTTCTCCTCTATTGCGATTTCATCCCAAAGTGTTGGTGCCTTAAGGTTTCGAAAATTCGGGAAAAACATATTGTAACTACTCGGCTCTAGATCGATAAAGCCGTAGATTCCGTGGTTCCCTGACTGTGTACCGGTCATAAAGCTGGACCAAGAAACCGACGATATTTCAGGAATACACACTTCCATCTGCCCAAAATATCCATCACTAACTATTTTGTTTATATTTTGAATCCTTTTTTTGCTTCTCAGATTATTAATCATAGTATAGGGAACTCCATCTAGACCAACTACTACCGCTCGATTCCTTCCTTTCTTTTTAAAACCACTGAATATACTCATTTATTACAATTCCTTTCATCTCATTCCTATCTATGTACTAAATGATTGAACAAAAAAATAGAAGCAATTATCTATAGGTTTACCAGGTAAATGAACAATTGGAGTCCAACAATTGGTAAATAGGCGGTAGTTCTTCCTACGATAAAGCTACTTTTCAATAAACATCGGTGTCAAATGCCAAAGGACAAGTAAAAACAAAGGATTTATTTGGTTTTCAAATGGAACCGACTTCAAATTAGGAAAAAATTTTATACAAATAATATCAAAATGTTAGAGCGCGAAAACCCTTTTTTGAGTTTAATTGTGCACTAATGCTACGAAATATCAGAATAACCATTCCTTGAATTTTATAGGCACTATTCAGATTTTTCTATTTGGAGTGATATGCCGCCCAAACGTATTTTAATATAAGACATCGCAACTTAATCTACATATACCCCAATGCTCTTAATTGTGACATTGCCTCTTCTTTTTCACGGTGCCTGCCGCTCCGCTCTTCTGTGTTCTCGAGTTCTTGTTCCCAGGCTGGAATATCGGAAATCTTGACACTCGACGTTTTGGCTCCTAATGATCTGTAACCCTGCTCATAAAGAGCGCAGCAGGGTATTTCAAAAGCGGCATAAGTATCCCACAAGTCCTTTTCGGTGAAATGTAATATTGGCCGTACCCGAGTGTGTTCGGGACTGAGTTCGGTGGATTTTTTAAGCTCAAAATAGCTATCGTTAAATCTTGCCTCATGTTCATCCCAACGAATACCCTGAAAAACAGATTTAATTTGATTTTTTTCCAGCCACTCGTTAAAAACAACGGTTTTCATGAGGTGGTTTCCGATATATGATTCAGCCTCAAAAGGAAATACAGCATCATTTACACCAATGAGCTCTAACTCTGTCTGATTTCGTTCATTCAAATCGCCAACTTTAATCATAGCACCTAGTTTGAAATCCGCTGCTTTCAGAACATCTTCATTTCGGCACCATTCGAGAGGTAAATCCCAGCTTTTTTGATATGCATTGACAAAATCTTCTATTTCTTCAAACTCGTCTCCTTCACCGATAATCATGGTTTTCGGTATCGGAATATCCTTTTCTATACAAACTTCCCTTATAATCCACAATGTCAATGTGCTGTCTTTTCCACCGGTCCATGTTATACCAATTTCATCATCGCCAAACTTCTCGAACGTTTCCAATACAATGGCTTTAGAAATTTCTATTAGTTTTTTGCACTGCCTTTTCCTTTTTTCGCTTATATCTATGCTTATTTTCATGACATTATCCCCAAGTTCATTTTTGAAATTAAAGCTTTTTAATAAGATGTTTCACTTTGGCAAGGTT
>Ga0049119_1000215_pt1 | contig 15134 bp, 8 predicted proteins | sample WorMetLIZAISLAND_2_FD_57363 | JGI IMG/M metagenome (GOLD analysis project Ga0049119, IMG submission 57363) | Marine gutless worms symbiont microbial communities from Max Planck institute for Marine Microbiology, Germany - Olavius geniculatus... | ecosystem: Host-associated > Annelida > Digestive...
CTATAAAGTTGATATAGTTATCTATAAAAGCAATGTAGTTATCTATAAATGTAAATGTAGTTATATACAAAAACAGATCGGCTACAGATTCTGGTTGCCCGCCCCTCACTATGCTGGGGCCGGTTCTTCGAAGGTATGACAGGATGCCGTATCCCTAACCTCGTTGCCCGCAAAGAGCGTGTCTCACGCAGAAGGGGCGTGATCTAGTGCCGTGTCAATCGACCGCTGACTTGGGCCTTTCGGATATGCGTATGGCCGCTGTATATACGCCACAGCCTTGCACTTGAAGTCGATATCTTTGTTCATCCTGCTCTTCGGAGGCATCTAATACGGCCTGGGAATGGTCACCTTCACCGAACGTACTCTGATCGCTTTCCAAATGATCCCGTGCACGGAGTATGGCCTTGCCCACCCGCCTCCGGCACTGCGAATCAATCCACCTCCGGCCACGCCGACGGGCTACCGAAGCTTTTTAACGAACCGAATTTAAAGTATTTTCCAAACATTTCCCGAATTTCACATGAAATCTTGCTATGCAATTCGATTTGAACCAAATCTTGTTTTTATTGGATGCGATGGCCTCCGGCTTGAGGGCCGGCACTAACGAAATCCACCTTACTACTGGTTGCTGTTTGGTCAAATAAGAATTATTGCTTCCTTATTCTTCTTTTTTTTGGTAGCTACTGTTGCAGTTCATATTATTACCTCGGCGCCGCTTAGAATTTTATACACATGTGGATCAGGATATGAAAAGAGGATTTTCACAGTCGTTTGTCTGCTTGCTGCTGGTTGCTGCGATTTTAGCGTTATTACCTCCCAAGAACTCAAGTGGCGCCAATTTACAAGTCCCGTCGGAGTACCCGACCATACAAGCTGCCATAGATGCTTCTTCGGATGGTGACATCGTATTAGTTGCCGACGGCATCTACAGGGGGGATGGCAATAAGCAGATCAATTTCAATGGCAAAGCAATTTCGGTGCAGTCGGAAAACGGGCCGGAAAACTGTATCATTGATCTGGAAGGAGAAGGACGGGGATTTAGATTTGAAAACGGGGAAGGAGAAGATTCAGTTTTAAGCGGGTTTACCATTCAAGGTGGTGATGCAAGTGTGTATGCCTCGTACGATAATAAGGGTGGGGCGATTTATATACGTGTATCATCTCCATCGATTACAAATTGCATTATTTCTTCAAATCAAGCCCGCTCAGGTGCCGGGTTGTATATCGGTTGGGGGGCTCGCCCAGAATTACAGATACCATAATTATCAACAATAGAAGTGATGCAATTGGAGGAGGAATCTATTGCGAATACGATGGGTCATCCTCGACCATCATCAATGCAACCATCAAATATAACGAGGCGGACAAAGGCGCGGGGATATATCTCTCATCTTCCAAAGCTTCGATCAGCCATTCAATCATCAGCAACAACAGTGCTTCATCTAATGGCGGTGGGATATATTGCCAATATACATCAGCGCAAAATTCGATTACGAGCAGCCTCATTACTCAAAATGAAGCTGATGGTTCCGGGGGGGGTATCTATGCCTACTCCTCTTCACCAACCATAACGAATTGCGTTGTCAGCGGCAATCTTGCTGTCTCAGGCGCAGGATTGGTCTTGTCCAGTTCTGAGCCGATCATTACAAATTGCACCTTCGCTGATAATATAGCCAGCCATAGTGGTGGTGCGATCAGCTATTATTCCTATTATGCCGATCGACCTCAAGCGGCAATTAAAAACAGCATTTTATGGAATAATTCTCCCGATGAGATCAACGCGTACAGCAATGGTATCCCGGCGGTAAGCTATTGTAATATTAAAGGAGGCTTTGTGGGAGTTGAAAACTTCCACGGCGATCCATTGTTCGTTGATGCCGATAACAGCGATTATAGACTAAAGCCCAACTCGCCCTGTATCAATACCGGCACAATTGATGGCGCCCCCTCTGAAGATATTGAAGGCCGTCTGCGACCACAAGGGGCGGGAATTGATATCGGCGCCTACGAGATGGCCTCAGGTCATTCGAGTTTGCCCGTGATAGATAATTTCGCAGTAGATATTTCAGAGGGCGATATTCCTTTTGATGTTGTCCTTACCTGCAGCGCCCATGATCCTGAGGGCGGAGAAATCGACTATACAATTGACTTTGGGGACGGAAGCGCAACGGAAACGAACCTTACCGGGATTTTCACCCACCAATATACATCCATCGGGATAGGAGATGCATATTGTGCAGCCGCAAACGATTCAGGTGCCAAGGCAAATTCCGAGTCAATAACAATAATACGACATGGTATAGTTCGGGTTCCACAGGATTACTCAACCATTCAGGCGGCCATCGACGCTAACTTTGACGGCAACACCATCATAGTATCGGATGGTATTTACACCGGAGAAGGTAATAAGAATTTAAATCTGAACGGCAAAAAGCTAATCCTTAAATCAGAAAACGGCCCGGAAAACTGCATCATCGACTGTGAGGGTTCCGGGAGGGGTTTTATTTTTGAAAATGGAGAAACTCACGAAACCGTTATATCCGGATTTACAATTCGAAATGGAGAGTGCCTCGCAGATACAACGGATGTTTGCGGGTCGGCGGGAGGAGGCGGGATTTATATCGCCTCGTCCTCACCGTCAATCGAAAATTGTATATTGACTCAAAATACAGCAGAATCTGGTGGTGCACTCTACGCTGATGAATCCTCCGCTGTTATCACGAACTGCTCTTTTCTCGAAAACACAGCCAATCTCGACGGCGGAGGACTGAGTCTCCGATGGTCAGCTGTTTCGATCTCCAATTGTATTATAAGCAGGAATACAGCGGGCGGTTATGGCGGGGGGATTGCTTCCGCTTCTACGAAAACGCCCACATCCGTAACCAACTGTATTATAAGCGACAATTCGGCTCAAACCACCGGAGGGATATACGCCTCGGCAAGCAGTCAAACTGATGTCTTTACTGTTACAAATTCTACCATTACAAGAAATAATTCAAGAAATCCCGGAGGTGCCCTCTTCGTCGACGGATGGATTTCAGCGGACATCTCTAATTCGATATTATGGGGCGACACGCCTGATGAGATTCGAGCAGGAGGTTATAGTAATCTTGTCGTGAAATACAGTGACGTGCAGCGCGGATTTGCAGGTGAAGGGAATTTTCATGGAAATCCAATGTTCTCAGATCCGGAGAGCGGAGATTTTTCCCTGACCGTCACTTCACCGTGTATCGATACCGGTACATCAACGAATGCGCCTGATGCAGATATTGAAGGGACAGCACGCCCCCAAGGCCTCGCATATGATTTAGGTGCCTATGAAGCACCCGATTATGCGGGAACACGCCCGATCATTGACGCTTACACTGCGGACAACCATGAAGGCAATATTCCCTTCGTGGTAGAATTTTCGTGTTCAGCACATGATCCTGATGGTCAGATTGCAGGTTACACTATTGACTATGATGATGGGAGCCCGACTGATAGCAATAGCACGGGGACGTTCCGCCACACCTATACCACCGCGGGCCAAAGTTATGTGACATGTGCTGTTTCTGATGACAACGGAATGACCGTACATTCGGCAGCCATTGATATTAAAAGATACGGGACGATGAAAGTTCCTTCCCAGTACGAGACGATTCAAGCCGCCATAGATGCCCAATTTGAGGGCGGCGTCGTGCAAGTGGCCGACGGAACATACACCGGCGAAGGGAATAAGAATATCGATTTTAGGGGAAAAGCCCTAACGCTTATATCGGAGAACGGGCCCTTGGAAACTACCATAGATTGCGAGGGCAGCGGAACCGGATTCATCTTTCAAAACCTTGAAAGTGAGCAAACTCGGGTATCGGGATTTACCGTTACCAATGGAAGCGGCTACGGCAATGAGTTTTCTACTAAAGGCGGGGGCCTATATTGTATGAAAGCGTCTCCGCAAATTGATAATTGCATTATATATTACAATGAAGCGGATAGGGGCGGTGGTATCTTTTGCGATTATATGGCCTCACCAAAAATAAGTAATTCTGCAATTATTACAAATTTAGCCGTTGAAGGCGGTGGACTATTTTGCGGCCATTCTTCGAACCCGGAGATCTCGAGCAGCTTCATTGCGGGCAATGGCGCCTATAATCGAGGGGGTGGGATATTTATTTCGGAATCCGATCCAAACTTGAGCAACAGTACCATTGTATACAACGCCAGTAATAATTCCGGCGGCGCCATTTTGATTACGAACTACTCTTCCCCGCGGGTAACCAACTGCACCATAAGTGAAAATGCTGTTTTTGAATCTACAGGCGGCGGAATTTACTGCGATTATCATTCATCCATAACCGTATTAAACAGCATCCTTTGGAAAGACTCTCCAGATGAGATTGTTGTCTCCCACAGCAGCGATGCTCTCGTTTCATACTCCAATATACAAGGCGGATTCGAGGGCGAGGGCAATATCTCTGAAGACCCGAAATTTGCCGATTCTGAAAACATCGATTTTCATCTTACTTTCAACTCTCCCAGCATTGACGCGGGTAACAATCACTTCGTTGATAATGATGTGATGTTCGACGATGATGGGGACCCCAGGGTCGTGGACGGTCTTGCAGACGGCATATCAGTAGTGGATATGGGCTCGGATGAATTCCTTGATACGGATCGTGATCGCCTGCCGGATTATTTGGAAAATGATACGTGCACGAGTGCTTTAGACGGAGATTCGGACAATGACGGCATTATTGACGGATTGGAGGACGGCAATTTAAATGGTGCTCTGGACGTTGGTGAAACAGATCCGTGTAATGAAGATTCGGATGGCGATGGGTTATCCGACGGGTCCGAGGATATAAATCGGAATGGCGTCGTGGACAATGGTGAAACAGATCCGCGTAGTAAAGATACTGATGGCGATGAGCTGCCCGACTGATGGGAGGTCGACAATGGCCTCGATCCATTGGATGGAAACGGTGAAAACGGTGGCGACGGTGATGCGGACTCTGATGGGCTGCCCAATAGCTGGGAGTTTACTCACGGATTTGATCCGCAAGATGGAAGTGGTCAGAACGGTGGTGCCGGTGATATCGATCAAGACGGTTACTCAAATGTCAAGGAATACTGCTCCGGTACCGATCCGAGAAGCGCGTCCTCAAAACCTCATCCTACCATAGCATATGCCGGACCTCAACAAATGGTCCGCGAGGGTGCAAGGGTGCGCCTAAACGGCATGAATTCCTACAATCAAAACGACCATATAACTTCCTACAAATGGTCACAGGTAGGGGGCGTGCAAGTTCGCCTCTCCGACGCCAATGCCGTCCGGACTTCATTTGTCGCACCCACCGTCGACAGAAATGGTGAAGCGTTAACCTTTCAACTCACCATCTCAGCTAGCTGCGACTATGAAACATCAACCACTGATATTAGCATCGTGAACGTGACCTGGAGTAACGAACCACCAACTGCAAATGCGGGACCGGATCAATCCGTATCTGAAAGCGCTTTAGTAACATTAGATGGATCAAATTCCCTTGATTCCGACGATGGCATTGCCACTTATTTATGGTCACAAATCAGTGGGGGAACCGCGATCTTGTCGGATAATAGGATTAGCAACCCAACATTTAGCGCGCCGGCAGTAGGACCCGGTGGCGAAGCCCTCAGCTTTCAGCTTACGGTTACTGATAATGGTGGGCTTAAACATACCGATACCTGTATCGTAAATGTAACCTCTGATAACGTCCCGCCTACCGCGAACGCAGGCTCAGATCAGAGCGTGAATGAGGGGGAAACCGTTACACTGACCGGATTGAATTCTTCTGATCCGGAGGATGGCCTGGCAGCCTATCTGTGGACTCAAACCGATGGGACACCGGTAGCCCTCTCTAGCCCGACTGCGCCTGACCCCACCTTCATCACTCCGCCGGTCGGTGCATCCGGTATGGATCTGATCTTTCAACTCCTTGTGACCGACAATGGCGGTCTTCAATCCAGCGACAGGGTGACTGTAACGGTAAGGGGTAACGGAATCACTAATTTCCCCGACGATGTGCTTACTTTAACATCGTCTAATGGTAAACCAATCGGAATAGAAGAAAACGACGGTGGTGGGTGTGTCGCTTTAAATCCTGTTCCGGTCTCGTTAATAACTGATACTGCAAATCGGCCTTCGGATTTGATATATGATCTATTTGATCTGCGAATAAAAACAGATACGCCCGGAGGTACGGTGACCCTTACCTTTCATCTGCCTGAACCAGTTCCGGACGACTATTCATGGGTGAAGTATAATTCATCCAGCGGGTGGTCGGACTTCAGCGCGAATGCCACATTCAACAACGACAGAGATAAAGTCACGCTAACTCTGATCGATGGCGGTGCAGGTGATGATGATGGGATTGCTAACGGTATTATCATCGATCCTTCCGGACCGGGCGTATTCCTTTCCGCGCCTGCGGCTCTGGGCGGCGGTGGCGGTGGCGGCGGCGGCGGTGGCTGTTTTATTGCAACTGCCGCCCATGGCGCGCCGGTGACACCGAATAATAAAACTATATGCCTGTCTCAGCTGATACTCTGTCTGGGGCTGGTTCTTATCCTTCAGCTTTTGAGAAAAATCGGGCATTTGAACGGCAATTTGAAGAACACCCAAGATTGTAAGTTGCCGTAAAGAAATACATATAAAGGGATGATTGGCATTTGTTATCCCCATGCGTACTTGGACTTTCCGAATGAAAATATTGATGGTTAAAGGGCTTAAGGCTCTCCCGATTTGCTTCGATTCGCCTTCCACCGATGATCTCAATAACAGGGCAGGGAGAGATGATGTCTTATCGTGGATGACATGCAAACTGAAACAGCTGCGCTTGCCGGATTAAAGACAGTCGATTTAACCCGCACATAAACTATCCGTTCCGCTATCTTCTATTCTCAATATTCCGCCATTCCAGATGATCATCGGCGCGTTTGTCAGAATAACGTTCCGATAGCTGTGTTTTACTGGGTCTTCTCTGGTTCGTCGCTAAACACCAATATTGTCTTGTCCTAACGCACTAAATATTTATTCTCATTTTTATAAAAGTGGTTGTTGTACCAACTTACTTTGATTGTCCGCCATATGTGCTGGCGGCAATGTGCAAAGTGCGTGGCAATAACTAAAAGATGGCACATCGTTGTCGGAAAATTTAGATTTTTTTGCCTGAAAAAATTACATAGCGGTTGTCATGTTTGAAATGGCTTTAATTCACTATATTCTGCAAGTTCTCTTGCTATAAAATCAGGCAAACAGAACCTATACATGACAACCGGTATAAAAACTTGACAATCGATTCCGCTATTTATTATAATGGTCTAACCATTATAATTATTCGCACTATTGCGCCATTTTTCAATTGACAGCACGACAGAGGTGGACATGTTTCAGGCGGCCAAGCAGACCAAGGTATTTCAGGACGTGGTTGAACAGATTCAGGAGGCCATTCTCGACGGACGGTTGACGGCCGGGCAGACCCTGCCGGCGGAAAGAGAGCTCAAAGAGATGCTCAGCATCAGCCGGGGCACCCTGCGCGAAGCGCTGCGGGTCCTGGAGCAAAAGGGTTTAATCGAAATCAGGCTGGGCGTGGGCGGCGGTTCAGTTGTCAAAGACGTGGATACCGATCAGATCAGCGAAAGCCTCGGCCTGCTGATTCGGGCTCAAAAGGTTTCCCTCAATCACCTGGCCCAGTTCCGCGAGGATGTCGAGGGTATTGTTGCCGCCCGTGCCGCGGAAAGCCGCAGTGCCGCAGACATCCGCAAGCTGAGAGATCTTCTGGCCCAGGCCAACGAGAGCGTCCGCAAGGGCAGTTCCCACCGCCAGGCCTTCATCGATGTCGACAAGCGCATCCACACGACCCTGGCCCGGATCACCGGCAATCCCGTTTACATTTCGGTCCTGACTTCCATTCACGACAACATCCACCGCTACTACGATCGATTTCTGTCCATGGAACAGGCCGAGCTGGAGGAAAACTACCGGGATCTCTGCGACCTGGTCAGCGCTGTCGATCACGGCGAGTCTGACAAAGCCCGCCGCCTGGCCCAGAAGCACGTCAGCCGTTTCAATGAGTATATGAAAAAAAGGCAGGAGGAAGAAGACTAGGGCTTCTTTCTTATTGGAATACTGAAACAATGGAATGATGGAATAATGGGGTTAGGGTGATTCCATTATCCGTAACTTTTTATGTGGGACTAATTGTTATATCCCCGAAAAAACAGCCAATTAAACTGTGTTGTTTTTTTGGAAAATACCAACCCTACTTATGCGAAGTAGGGGCGGGGTTTCCAGCATAGCTGGATGACCCATCGATCCCAATTGCTAAAGGTGGCCTCATCCCCGCCTTTAGCAGCAATCGCGCTGGTTTGCTGGCGGGGATGAACCCCACCACTACGAAAGAAGGATGGTCGTCAAACCGTAATTTAATCCTAAGGTATTCGTAATTATATCTGGGACACAATACTATGGGACTTCATTCTCCTGCGGTTTTTCGCTGGAAAATTTATAGTCGTGGGAGCGGCTTCCAGCCGCGATTGAGGTCATCGGGTAGGCGTCTCATCGTGGCTGGAAGGCACTCCCACAGGGATCTAAAATCAAGTTGGCTGGATTGAATCGGTAGCTACGTCATGACAATACATCGTATTGCCCAACATCCTATTTTGGAAATACCCGCAAGAACAGAGGTATCCTTTACCTGGAACGCAAAGACATTGGCCGGGTACGACGGCGAAATGATTTCGGCGGCGCTGTTTGCCAACGGGATCCATGTATTCGGGCATCACCACAAAGACCACAGCCCCCAGGGGCTTTTCTGCGCCAACGGCCAGTGCTCCCAGTGCATGGTCATCGCCGACGGGCTGCCGGTCAAGGCCTGTATGACACCTTTGCGGGCCGACATGGAGGTGGAAAGCGTCGAAGGTCTTCCCGAGATCCCGGAGGACAGCAGCGTGCCGTCGACCGGCGAAATCCCCCTGCGGGAGGTGGACGTGCTGATCATCGGCGGCGGTCCGGCCGGGCTCTCGGCCGCCATCGAGCTGGGCAGGCTGGGGGTGGACACCCTCATCGTGGACGACAAGGACCGGCTGGGCGGCAAACTGGTGCTTCAAACCCACAAATTTTTCGGCTCGGTCAAAGACTCCCACGCGGGCACGCGCGGATTTGAAATCGGCAATATCCTGCAGGACGAGCTTTCCGCCCTCAGCTCGGTGGAGGTCTGGCTGAACACCACCGCCCTGGCCGTTTTTGCGGACAAGATCGTCGGGGTGAAAAAAGACAATCGATATCACAAAATAAAGCCCCGCAAACTGGCGGTGGCCACGGGCGCCAGGGAGAAGATGCTTTCTTTTCCGGGCAACACCCTGCCGGGCGTCTACGGCGCCGGTGCCTTTCAGACGCTGGTCAACCGCGACCTGGTAAGGTCTTCTGAAAAGGTGTTGATCGTGGGCGGCGGCAACGTGGGACTCATCGCCGGGTACCACGCGATCCAGGCCGGCATCGCGGTGGTGGGCCTGATCGAAGCTCTGCCGCAGGTCGGCGGCTACAAGGTGCACGCCGACAAGCTCAAACGCCTGGGCGTTCCCATCTTCACCGGTCACACGGTGGTGAGCGCCAACGGGGAGGACCGGGTCGAATCGGTCACCATCGCCCATCTGGATGAAAACTGGAAGATCATGCCCGCTACCCACAAGACTTTCGACGTCGACACCGTTCTGATTGCCGTGGGCCTGGCAGAGGTCAACGAGTTTTATCTCAAAGCCAGACAGTGGGGGATGGACGTTTTTTGCGCCGGCGACGCCCAGGAAATCGCCGAAGCATCCGCCGCCATGTTTACCGGCAGGATAGAGGGCCATAAAATCGCCCAATCCTTAGGGCTCGAAGTTGAGGAGATGCCCCCCGAATGGGGCGCCAAGGCCACCGTCCTAAAATCGAAACCGGGACCGTCGACCCGCCGCCGCCCGCCGCAGAAAGAAACCGGGGTGTTCCCCATATTTCACTGCTACCAGGAAGTTCCCTGCAACCCCTGTACTTCGGTGTGCCCGGTGGAGGCCATCAAGACCGAGGATGATAAAATAACAGGGCTGCCCTATATGGTCGATCTGGATGCCTGCACCGGATGCGCCAGCTGCCTGGCGGTCTGCCCGGGGCTTTCGGTGGCGATGGTCGATTACCGCGACGATCCGCACTATCCATGGGTGACCCTGCCCTACGAAGTCTGGCGCGAGAAGGTGGAAGTCGGCCAGAACGTTCCGGTCACCGACATCGACGGCGCCGTCCTGGGATATTATCCGGTCGAAAAGGTCAGCGCACGGCGCAAATACCCCGGCACCCTGCTGGTGCGTCTGAAGGTCGACAAGGCCGCCGCCAAGCGTGCGGCAGGAATCTGGGTTCAGGAACGCCAGATCGAGCCGTCGACCATTTACGAAAAAGACCCGCCGCCGGACAAGGCCATCGTCTGCCGCTGCGAACGGGTGACGGCCGGGGAAATTCGCGCCTTTGTCCGCAGCGGCATGCGGGACATCAATCAGATCAAGGCCCTGACCCGCGCCGGCATGGGCGCATGCGGCTCCAAGACCTGCCGCCCCATGATCTGGCGCATATTCCAGGAAGAGGGCATTGACCTGAAAATGGTCACCGACCGGGTCGACCGGCCCCTTTTCGTGGAGGTGCCAATCGGAGTGTTTGCCGGTTGTTCAAAGAGCTTTGAATGAAGTATGATTTTAGGACGGCATTCTTATTCATCGGGCGCTGATTGAAGAAAGGTTTCAGGTTTCAGGTGTCAGGTGTTGGCGGCCAGAGGACAGAATTTAGACCCGTTAGTGAAGCAGCCTGTTCTGCTCTCTGTCATCTGTCATCTGTCTTCTGTCTTCTGTCATCTGTTAACTGAAACCTGACACCTGAACACTGAAACCTTAAATCTACATTGGTAATTTGATTCTTTCGGCTACTGGGGATTGGGTAGGGGAGATTAAGAATTGAGCTATGACGTCATTATAGTCGGTGCCGGATCCGTCGGGGTTCCCACGGCCATGTCGCTGGCGGAGCTCGGCCTCAAGCCGCTGGTCATCGACATGCACGCCTCTCCCGGCCAGGGGGAGAACAAGCATGCCATCGGCGGGATCAGGGCCACCCACTCCACGCCGGGGAAAATCCTGACCTGCCGGCGTTCCATTGAAGTGTTTGCCTCCTGGCAGCAGCTTCACGGCGACAACATCGAATGGCTCAAAGGCGGCTATGCTTATCCGGTCTATCGGCTGCAGGACGAAAAGCTGCTGAAGGGACTGCTGCCGGCTCAGAAGACGCACGGATTGAACATCGATTGGGTTAAACCCCGCAAAATAAAGGCGCTTGTCCCGGGAATCAATGCCGATGGATTGCGCGGCGGCACGGTGTCGCCCGATGACGGCTCCATCTCCCCGCTGCTTTCGATCAACGCCTTTTACCGCCGGGCACTGCAATTGGGGGCCGAATTTCGTTTCAAGGAAACCATCACCGAGATCATTTGCCACAAAGGCAGGGCGATCGGCGTTGCCACCGACCGGCAGCGCTACGATACGGAGGTGGTGATCGATGCGGCCGGCCCGTTGTCGCCCGAGCTGTGCCGCAGCGCCGGGATTGACCTGCCGGTTGTGCCCGATTCCCACGAGGGCGCTATCACCGAACCGGTGCAGCCTTTTTTTAAATGCATGGTGGTCGATATCCGGCCGGCGCCGGGCTCCAAGAGCTATTATTTTTACCAGAACAAACACGGGCAGGTTATATTTTGCATCACCCCGGATCCGCCCATCGTCGGCAAAGACAAACGCGAGACGTCGGTGTTCCTGCCCCAGGTCTGCGCTCGTATGGTTCGGCTGCTGCCCCGGCTAAAGAACCTGCGGGTGCGGCGCACATGGCGGGGACTGTACCCGATGACGCCGGACGGTGCGCCCCTGGTTGGCTGGAACCGACAGGTTAAGGGCCTGCTGCACACCACCGGCATGTGCGGCCAGGGGCTGATGCTGGCGCCCGGGGTGGCCGAGCTCGCCGCCCGCATGGTCGCCGGACAAACAACGGCGGATGACGATGTTATTATGAAAGAGTTTTCACCGTACCGGGAATTCAATACGGAGGAAGCGCTGAAATAATATCAGCATATAGCTCATTGCTGACAGCTCATAGTAAAAAAAGAGGTAATTGGTTGCGAGATACGTAACGGCATAGGGTATAGGGTGCAGGGTATAAGGGCCGGGACGGCATTCGGCATTCGACCTTCGGCGCACGGGATAACGGAAAGGTTTAGGGTTTAAGGTAAAAGGTCTGAGGTTGGAGGCGTGGGGCAAAGCGCGTAAAGCATGGTGCAGAGGGCATGGCGCATGGCGCAAGGCGCTTGAGGCATGGCGTTTAGGGTGGATGACAAAATTGGCATTCGGCCATCGGCTTTCGGTGCACGATTCAGGGCATAGCGCAGAGGGCGTGGCGCATAGGGCAAAGCGCGTGGGGCAGAGAGCATGGCGCATGGGGCAGGGAGCATGGCGCAGAGGGCATGGCGCATGGCGCAAGGCGCTTGAGGCATGGCGTTTAGGGTGGATGACGGGAGGGGCGTTCGGCTTTCGGCGCACGGTGCTGATATCTGCTTGCCCTGCGTAGCCTGAAAGGCGAAGCAGGGTCATCTGTTTTCTGTCTTCTGTCTTCCGTCTTCCGTGAGCACAAATGTAGACTTGATTCCAAATATTAAGAATAATATAAATGGAGATTCAACAATAACCAAAAGGAGACAACGATGCCTGATTACACTTTGAAGGTGACCAAAACATTCGACTACCAGCGGCCCGAAATTGAAAAGGGCTACACCGACCAGACCTTGCACGTCGACATTTCCGCCGGCGATATCGCCATCGAGCCGGTGGCGCAAAAAACCAAGGACGTATTCATCGGCGGCAAAGGCTACGACCTATGGCTGTTGTGGAATGCCGTTGACGGCAACACCCGCTGGGATGACCCGCAAAATGCCATCTGCATCGCCTGCGGGCCCCTGGGAGGCACCCCGATCTACCCCGGTTCGGGTAAAAGCATCGTCACCACCCTATCTCCTTTGACCCAGGCAGCCATTGATTCCAATGTGGGCGGCTACTTCGGGCCGTACCTGAAGTTTGCCGGTTTCGACGCCATGCAGATCCAGGGGCAGACCTCCGGAGAAGCGGTGATTTTTATCGACGGCATCAACCAGCAGGTTCAGATCCTGGACGCCGCCGGTCTGCCGGAAAACGCCTACGAATTGTCAGCCGTGCTGACCGAGCATTTTGCCGAAGGCAAACCCCGCAACGTTTCTGTGGTTTCGGCCGGACCGGGCGCCAAAAACACACTGATCGGATGCCTGAACTTTTCCTGGTACGATCCCAAGCGCAAGCGGGCGCGCTACAAACAGGCCGGCCGCGGGGGTATCGGCACCGTCTTTGCTCACAAAGGCCTCAAAGCCCTGGTGGCGCGCTGGGACTCGGTGACAGTCGACACCAATCAGCCGGCCGACAAGGCCGGGTTGAAGAAAGTGGCCAAGCTGCACTCCCGTGAAATCGTCGAACTCGATCCCAAGCAAAACGAAATGGCGCGCATCGGCACCACCCATTTGGTCACCATTATGAACGATCACGACTGCCTGCCGACCCACAATTTTCGTTACGGATCCCATCCGGCGGCGCCCAATCTGGGACAGGAAGTCTACCGGCGCCTGTTCGACCGGGGCTTTGACGGCTGCTGGATGGGCTGCACCGTGGCCTGCTCACACGGGGTCAAAGACTTCGTCCCGCTGACCGGACCGTTCAAGGGGCAAAAGGTTTTCGTTGACGGCCCGGAATATGAAACCGTTGCCGGCTGCGGTTCCTGTTTGGGCATTTTTGATCCCAACACCGTGGTGGAGATCAACTTTTACTGCGATGCCTACGGACTGGACACCATATCGGTGGGCACGGCCATTGCCTTTGCCATGGAGTGCTATGAAATGGGGTTGATCGACGACACCCACACCGGCGGTATGGACCTGAGTTTCGGCAACCGTGCCAGCGCCCTGGAACTTCTTCACCAGATGGCTGCCGGTGAGGGCTTCGGTCAGATCGTCGGCCTGGGTGTGCGCCAGATGAAGGCCAGATTCGCCCGGGATTTCGGGGCCGACCCGGCCATCATGGCCGACATCGGCATGGAAGCCAAGGGGCTCGAGTTTTCCGAATACATGACCAAAGAATCCCTGGCTCAGCAGGGCGGCTACGGTCTGGCGCTCAAAGGGCCCCAGCATGACGAGGCCTGGCTGATTTTTCTGGACATGGTCCACAATTTCATGCCGACCTTCGAAGACAAGGCCGAGGCGCTGCACTGGTTTCCCATGTTTCGCACCTGGTTTTCCCTTTGCGGTCTGTGCAAACTGCCCTGGAACGACATCGTGCCCGAGGACAACAAGGATACCCAGGAGCCGGCCAAAGTCATCAAACACCTGCAGTGGTACGCGGAGTTTTTCAGTACGGTGACCGGTCGGCCTTCCACCCCCGACGATCTGGTCGCCATGAGCGAAGTGGTCTACAACTTCCAGCGCGTGTTCAACCTGAAAATGGGTTTCGGACGGCGGGAGCACGATGCATTGCCTTACCGGGCGGTGGGGCCGGTAACCGAACTGGAATATGAATCCCGGGCCGAGCGCTACGACGGCCAGCTCAAGGAAAAATACAATATCGATATCGACGGCAAAACCACGGCTGAAAAAACAGCGATTTTGCGCAAGCTGCGCGAAGAGCAGTACGAAAAACTGCAGGACGCCGTTTACGAACGCCGGGGCTGGACCCAAGACGGCATCCCCACGGTGGCTACCGTAAAAAAATTGGGAATCGACTTCGATGAAGTCCTCGAGGTGCTCAAGGCCCATGGAGTGCAATAATGATTAAGGTCGCCGACGACAGCATCGAATGGCATGAGGGGATGACGATCAGCGACCTGCTCGACAAGATCGAAGATACCCACCCCTATGCCGTCGTTCGCATCAATCAGACCTATGTCTCGAGACCGAACTTCGACAAGACCACTATCCCGGACAATGCCCAGGTGTTCCTGATCCCGATGGTGGCAGGGGGATAGTCGGGGTTCGGGGTGCGGG
>Ga0049119_1000216_pt1 | contig 15114 bp, 9 predicted proteins | sample WorMetLIZAISLAND_2_FD_57363 | JGI IMG/M metagenome (GOLD analysis project Ga0049119, IMG submission 57363) | Marine gutless worms symbiont microbial communities from Max Planck institute for Marine Microbiology, Germany - Olavius geniculatus... | ecosystem: Host-associated > Annelida > Digestive...
TCTTACACCATGGGTGTGACAGATACGGTCACACTAACCTTAAAAATGTAGATGGGCTCGTATTTTTTTTATTAAGGCAGAATAAGAAAGTGAAAATGGGTATTTCTTCAGTAATTGAAATAAAGTTAAGGTTGCGAGGCGATAATCATTTAATTCAATGAGAGAGTTGACTCTATTCACAAATGTTTGTTCGTCCAATTTATACTCAGCTTGCTCACTTTTTTCCTCGCCCAAAGATATATGTTTATCTTCTAGCTTTAATAGAGCGCTTTCAACTATATCAAAAGATTTTGGGCGATCAGCTGGATTAAAAGCAAGCAGACTTTTTGTCATATTCCAAAGTAAAGTTTGTAGCTCACCTTGTATGTATGAAGGTTTTTTAAAAGGCAACTTCATTAAATTCAAACCATCCCGCTCGAGAATCTCAGGAGGATAAGGTAGCCTTCCTGTTAATGCCTCAAATACAATGATACCTAGCGCGTACAAATCAGTTTGGAAAGTTACAGTTGATGAATCGAAATATTGTTCAGGAGCAGCATAACCTGGAGTGCCAACAAAGCTTCCTTCTTTGGTTAGGATAGTAGACCCGGAAATTATGTTGGAATATTTAAATATGTTTTTATTTCCTTGGACATTCAAAATCGGTTTTTGAATATGACCAATACCAAAATCACTTACATATGGTTTTTCATTTGCATCAATCAGAATGTTTTCAGGTTTCAAATCTCGATGAACAAATCCGGGAAAGACTGAGTCAGCGTGCCTTAGCGCCCTGATTACGGCGATAGCTGTTTTTACGATAAGAACCAATTTGTTTGCGGATACATCCAACACGGTTCTAAGATTTCTTGAACTTCCATTTTGATCTCCGATGAAATCCATAAATAGAAATGGACGATTCTTAAAATTATAAACAGTATGCGCTCTTACAATGTTTGGATGACGGCCAAGCCCTAACCACAACCGCGACTCTCTACTAAAATGATCTTCTGCTATGTGGGGTGTTTTAGCAGCGACTATTCTTCTATTAATTATATCTTGTAAAATTAGAACTTCTGCCATTCCACCAATATACGATCCTATAACGTTGAATCGGCCTCCAATTAGCTCCGAACTTTCCTTTTGTTGTTTTGAAAGCATTTTCTGATTCCTGTTATGCGTGGATACTGGTTTCATTCAAGCGATACCTGCTACAAGTTTCAATATGAACCAAACTACTTGTCACGTTGAATCAACCTGACAACAGCTCCCCTTGTCATTATGCCAATATACCAGATCAATTTCCTAAACTGCAACCTTCATCGATTGCGCCAATATAGCATTGATACTACCCATTTTCTGTAATTTTCAGTTTTGCTAGCGGGAATGTTAAATGAAAGCGACCTAATGCGAGACTGCCGGCTCGCAGATACTCAGAATCGCCAGGATGTGGATCCGGATCATATCCGGATAAGCAGATCGGTCGGTTCCGCATTGATGACCCGTAAAAACGGCACGATACTTGCTTAAAAGATCCTGTCGGTAAAGCGCATCAAAAAGTGTTGGTTCGCGCGAGAATTTGGACCGATGTTTATGGCTTTTTGAACTCATGGAGGGACCATGTCAATGATATTAGGGACCATATCGATCATATTATTGATACTGATAGGTTTGCCTGTTGTTCTTTTTGTCAAAGTCAGCCGCCTGAGAAAAAATCTTTCATTGCGACTGAATAGTCTTGAGCAGACCCATTCCGATCTAATTCAGAAAATCAGTAGAATAGAGACGCTGGTCAGCGCTACTACCGGGGAAGAAGCGGCAGAAGCGGAAGGTGATGAGCGGGAGGTGGCCGAATCGGCTGGCCTGGATACTGAGGAACCGGAGAATGTGATCGACGAAAAGACGATAGCACCGGATTCGAAAGTTGCTGCGCCCAAACCGCCTCCATTGCCGGTATCCCGCCCGGAACGAGTCGTGGTTGAACAGGCTGAGGAAAAGCCGGTGGAAACGCCCCCTGAAGCCGAATCCCGGCGACCGGGCGAATGGTCGAGACAGTGGAAAAAATTTCAGGAAAACGTGGATTGGGAGCAGTTTACCGGGATTAAACTGTTTGCCTGGCTCGGTGGAATCGCACTGTTTATCGGGGCCGGTTTCTTTGTCAAATATACCATAGACCGCAACCTGATTCCCCCTGAAATGCGTCTCGCCATAGGGGCATTGGTGGGTCTGGCACTCATTGTATCTTCCGGTCGATTTAAACGCAGCCGCTATGATATCACCCGCCAGACCCTGGCTGCGGGCGGTATCGGCGTTCTTTATATGGTCGTATTTGCAGCCACCCTCTATTATCATTTTTTACCGGAGTTGGTCGGCTTCCTTCTGCTGACTGTCGTTTCAGCGGCGGCTTTTGTGCTGGCATTGTATCACCGGCGGATTGCCGTCTCGGTGCTGGGGGCCTTGGGGGCCTATGCCACGCCGATTCTCGTCGATCCCGGCCAGGGCAGCCTGGTCATGCTGTTTATATATTTGTTGATTGTCAATGCCGGACTCTATCAGGTGATGAAACGCCTGGATTCATCCCTCCTACTGTTGATCGCCAGCGTCGGCACCCTGGTGGCCCTGACGTTCGGTTCATTTTTCGGCGACAGCCCAGTTCCTTCATTCACCATCGCCTGGGTGTGGATCGCCAACCTTGCGCTTTTTACCGCAATCATCGATCTGACGAAACGCCGTCCCGACCAGTCAACGGCGGTAGCCTCGGCCGGAAGCATTCTTTATCTTTCGGTGATGGTCCTGGCCTTTGTTCTGCTTCAGCAATCCGACGAATCCAGTTTATTGCTTTGCACGGCCGGGGCAATGGGTTCCATCATCCTGGCCTTTCGAAACAAGGGATGGCATCGACGGGTGATCCCATATTCTGTAATGACGTTTGCAGCCGCCCTGATCTGGGTTTTGGTGAGTTTTCAGCCCGGAATTGTCTCCTGGAGCCCTCTTCTTTTCCTGATCTACGGTGTATTTGCCGGGTTCGGGCCGGTTCTTCTGGTTAAAAAATACGGCATGCAAAAGGCATTTTTACACTGGTTTCGGATTTTTCCGATCGCCATTGCCGGCTTGAGCCTGGCGGCTGTATTCAAAGATCCCAATGTTTCATTCTGGTTCTGGCCCATGGCCCTGGGTCTGCAAGTATTGGGAATCACGATCAGCCTGCTGTTTGGCGCCCTCGTTCAAGTCGCCGTACTGGTGCTGATCCTTGTTGCCAGCGGGCTGACGTGGATCTTGCAGGTACCGTCTGACATGATTGGACTGGGATTTTACGGATTTCTGTTATTTGCCGGAGCCGTGCTTTGCGTGGTAGTGTTCTTTGTCCTCCGAGGACTACCCGGCTGGTTCAGCTCCTTGAACCTGGATAAAGACGTTGCCGACCCCAAAAAGAGCAAACCCGGACTCGTCGAGTGGATGTCCGCCTCTCCGGCCGTGGGTGGCTTTTTGCTGCTGGCTGCGGCCTTTATGATTCAAGAAGACCTCAATCCTCACCCGGGCATGGCCACCATGGTCTGTTTTCTGGGCCTGACGCTGTTTCTGTGCAAACGGCTGTCTTTTCAGCCCCTGGGGATTGTCGCCCTCCTGGCGGCCGTATTTACGGAAGGGATCTGGATGCTCGCGCCGATTGACAGTGTTTTGCACCCGGCAACCCTGCAATGGGCCGGGCCGTTGTTTGCGGTTGCCCTGATCATGCCGTTTGCATATTTCCGCTCCGCTGAAACCTGGAACCGGGTCTGGATGGCATGGGCGCTGTTTGAAGCATTACAGGGATTCTTTATCATCTGGGCTACAGACAGTCTGTATCCACGGGCATATTCAGGATGGCTGCCCATGGTTCTATTTGTCCTCAAGTTTCCGTGTGTGGCTTCCATGCTCAAGGCGCTGAAGGACAAGCCCGAGAAAAATGCCATCATCGCATTCCATGGCGGCGCGCTGTTGTTTTATATATCGGCCATTCCGGTGCTGCTATTGGACTACGGATGGATCGGACTGACCCTGGTCTGCGAAGCCTCGGCCCTGCTTTGGCTAAACCGCAGAGTGGCGCATCCCGGGCTTCGCTGGGTAGCGGCATTTATGGCTCCGGCCGGGCTGATTCTCCTGTTTGCCTTTCTCCCGCAAATGAAAACTCCCCAAAGCCTCCCCGTGCTCAACAGTTCGGTGTTGTCTGTGGCGGCAGCCATCGTGGCGCTGGCCGCTGCCGTTAAACTTAGTGGGTTTCCGGATCGTCTGCTTCGAAGAATAGATCTTCCGAAATTTTTTCTGTGGCTGGCTTTGGGCACCGGATTTGGGCTGCTGAATCTGGTTATTGCCGATGTATTTGCAAGCCCTGGAGCAAATTTCAGGTTTCTGCCGGGCAATAACCACCTGCAGACAATATGCTACATCCTGGTCTGGGCCGGATTTGGCTCGATCTTATGGAAAATAAGGACCCTGACAGAAACCATGCGTCAGGCCGGATTAATCCTTCTGTGCTTGGCGACGACCGTGCTGATCCTGTTTCCGTTTATTTATCCCCAGGCCGTCCCGGCCATGCGACCGTTGTTCAACCTGGGCCTGTTGGCCTACCTGCCGATTATGGCCGTCTTGCTGGTTCTGTATTTAAAAGAGCCTTACATGGAGACTGCAGTCAGCGTCAAAAATCTCTTCCTGGTGATGCTCCTGATGGTGAGTTTCCTGTTTTTGAAATTGGAAAAAGGCACCTTTCTTCAGTCGGGCCAAACATTTACCCTGTTTAGAAGCCACACCATGTCCATGGCGGGGGCATCTGCTGCGGGATGGTTCGCTTACGGGCTGGGTCTGCTCATGTGGCCGCGCCGGCTTGATCGGCCTTTTAGGTTGGCGGGACTGGGGCTGATTCTGCTCGGTATCGGCAAGGCAGCGGTTTTGCCGTTTCGCTTCAAATTTGAGTTTGCGGCCATCCCACCGATTTTGAATACGCCGTCGCTGGTTTACGTGATCATATTAGCCATTATAGCCGCACTGGCACTGAAAAAAACAGACAAATACTGGCCGGTCCCGGCTTTGAACCGGCAGGCATTCTGGAGCATCCTGTTGGCAGTCATGACCTTTCTGGTGATGAATATCCAAATTGCCAGTGCATTCGGTACCCAGGGTCGTCCATTCAGTTTGCTGACCCATGGCAGTCTGGCTCACCAGTTGGGATACAGCCTGAGCTGGCTGATCTATGCCAGTGGGCTGCTGCTGGTGGGGATAAAGCTCTCCCAGGTGCGGGTACGCTGGGCAGCCTTGATTCTTTTGGTAATCACATCTTTGAAGATATTTCTAATGGACCTGTGGAAACTCGGGCAACTGTACCGTGTGGCTTCATTAGTCGGGTTGGCGGTTGTATTGATGCTGGTGTCTTTTCTTTATCAACGTTTTCTATCCGATGAGGATGATAATGCAAAACAGAAATCAAAAAGGTTTAATGCTCCTTCTCCTGGTTTTCGGATTTTTTAGCTCGGCCGGCGCCGAGGAAGCTAACTGGAGGAAGCAGGCCGGGCTGGAAGTTGCAAATCCCGGCATTGTCGAAGCGGTCCTGCCGCCCGGGCTGCATGTCATGTCCGGCACCGGGAGAAGCTCGGCGCACAAAGGGCAGCAAGTGGATCTGGTCTTGAATGGACCGGATAACCAACCGCGTTCATTTGAATTGTACTGGCAGGAAGAAAGCGGCCCGGTCTCCGTCATGCTCAAACCGGAGACAATCGAGTTGAGCGATGACCACGGTCTGCTCTGGGAGGGCTCAATACCGGATATGATCCGGGCCGACCATCTCCGGGTAATCGTTTCCGACCCCCAAGGCATGGGAAAGGTCGATGTAGAAGCCTGGGGCCGGGAGAAGTGGCAGGTCGTCGCCCAAAACGCAGCGATCTACAATACCGGCAAACAGACCCTGGCTGACATCAATATCGAACCGAAAAATTACCGCAGATTCAAATTTCGGTTTTTCGGATATGACAAACGCTGGCGACAGACTCCTTTGCCCATTGAAAGAATTGTCGTTTCCGGAACAAAATTGGGCCGCGGATATGCGTATGGTTATTTTAAACCTGAATTCAAACGTGACACCCTCAATGAGGTGATAGAGATAAAATCGATGCTTCCCGGCTCCGGCATCTGGCTGGAAGAGATCGAGTTAATCACCCAGGCTCAATTCCAGGGGACATGGACGATTGGAAAAGAGGCCATTGTTGCCGGACGAAAGCAGTTTCAGAAATTAGACACGGGCAATGTTTTTACGGTCAATCGCGACGAAAAAAAACTGACCCTCAAAATCAAGCGCCGCTGGCCGAGTCAATCTCTAATCATCCGCTTGAATGCCGGAGGCCGGCTTATCGGCAGGATTCATTCTTTTCGGATCAAGGCCCGACTCCCGCGTCTTGTTTTCCTGGCGGATAAACCGGGCGTCTACACGGCCAGAACCGGTTTGGACAATTCAGTCGGAATTTTTGAAATCGCCGGAGACCAAAAACGCCGTGTCGGACAAATATTGAATTTTTTGCCAATTCAAACAAACATGGACTGGCGTCCGGTAGATTACGTCCAGGAATTCGCTGCCATGGGCGGCCCGTTCAACCGGGACGGGTATACCTGGAAAGCCCCGGTGCCTATTTCCGGACCGGGACTGTTTCGTCTGGTGTTTGACCGGCAGATCAGCAAAGAACCGAACCAGAGCGGTATCCGGCTGGTTAAAGGCGGCCGGCAAATTCCTTTTTTCGATACCGAACGTGAAATCCAAAAAATAGACCTGGAGGCCGACCGGAGCTACGATAGGGAAAGCAACCGCACGACGTGGCACCTGAGACTTCCGACGTTATCTTCACCCTGGGTTGCCATCGAACTCAGTGCCGCAGGAATATTCGACCGCCAGGTGGTAATTGAAACCCCCAAAAACGGCAGCAGGGGCCGGCAGCCATGGAGGGTCATGCGTTGGGCCAGTCGTGATAAGAAGGAATCTAGGCTTAAAATCGATATGCGGCATTTCCCGAAGGATCGGTCTGAACTTCGCATAACCATGGCGCATCGTGACAATCAACCCCTTGAAATCAAAAACATACAAGCGTTTTACCGGGCCAGAAGCCTCATTTTTCTGGCGGCAGCAACCGGGGAGTATGAGCTTTTGGGCGGAAATCCGGATGCATCCGCGCCGGTCTACGATCTGTCTTTGGTTCAGGATGTGCTGCTGAGCATTGAACCCAAACAGGCGCAGGCCGGGAAGGTTAGCGTATTTGAAAGCGCAGGTTTCATAGCCCGGATTACCCGCGCTTTCAGTGACCAGGCCTGGGGGCTTTATATCGTTCTGGCCCTTGTCACCCTGGTCCTTTTGGTTATCATCGCGAAATTATTTCCAAAGGATAATATAGATGTCACAACTTGACGTCTTGGTGACGAATTCGATTACCGTCAAGGCAGGCGTCGGATGGTCCATTCGGCATTGGGTCCGAACCCATAGCACACCATTCATCATCCTCGCTGACCAAAATAGTCTTTTTCCTTAGTGTCTATTTATTGAAATCACATCACGTTTGCCCAGGATTTGAGACAAGGGGTGACAAATATAATAGATCCGCCGGAGGCGAACCATAAATATTCAATATTCAATTTTCAATCTTCAATTCCGGCTTTGCCGGGTTGGGTTTATTCTGCGTTTCAGAATCAAATGGACTGTCTTCAAGAGTTACCGGTAAGGTAAAACTAAAGGTCGCTCCCATGCCTTCTCCTTTGCTCTCTGCCCAAATCTTGCCACCGTGGAGCCTTACTAAGCTCTTGGTAAGTGAAAGTCCCAGGCCTGTTCCCTGAAATTTTCGGCTTCTGGAGCTTTCTACCTGCTCAAAAGGATTGAAGATACGGTCCAAATAATCTGGATTTAGACCGATACCGGTATCCGATATGCTGATTTTGATGTCGAGGGATTGATCATTGTCAGCATCTGCCAACTTTGCTTTATCAAGTCCACAAGTGTGAGCACTGACAGAGACACTGCCTCCATCCGGTGTGAATTTCACTGCATTGGACAGAAGATTGTACATAATCTGCTTAATCCTGCGCTCATCGGCGGTGATGGTAGCAGGAATGCTGTTTATGTTAGTTGATAGTTTAATCTTCTGATTCATGGCTTTTTCTTTGATCATTATAAGACTGGTTTCCAAAAGCGCTTTAATGTCGACACATGAAGGACTCAATTCTACCTTTCCGGCTTCCACCTTTGATAGGTCCAGAATATCGTTTATCAGTGAAAGTAGATGATTACTGCTTGTATGAACATCAGTGAGGTACTCTGTTTGGATGTCGTTCAAATCGCCAAAGTTTTTGTCCAAAATTAACTCGGTAAAACCGATAATATGGTTCATCGGCGTGCGAAGCTCATGGCTCATGTTGGCTAAAAACTCGCTCTTTGCCTGGTTGGCAATCTCAGCTTCCTCTTTGGCTCGCAAGGATTGAGCTTCAGCTTGTTTTCTTTCCTTTATCTCCTTTTTTAATTTTTCGTTGGTTTCCGACAACTGCGCTGTGCGTGCCCGCACCCGTATTTCTAATTCATCATGTGCTTTTTTAAGGGCCGCTTTAGCATGTTGGTTCCTTTCATATACATCGGCGATTTGCTGACTGGCCCAATTAAAAGTCGTTGCTAATTCACCGATTTCATCTTTGCCGAAGTCGCCGAGTTTTTTTGAAAAATCACCTTTGCCGAGCGATTGTGTAGCTCCAACCAATTTACGGACTCTTGAACTAATTTTCCCACTGAGTAAAAAACTTAAGAGTACTATGGCAAAAAAACTAATACCTGAAGCGATCAAAAGCGAATTACGGGCATGGAAAACGGGAGAATACAAATCCTTTTTGGGTTGTATAACTGCCGCACACCAGTTCAAATGCTTGTTATTGGGCAATTTTTGAAAAGGGACATAAACTGCCACTTTATCGGCGGTATTTTCTTGGAAGATTGTAACACCGGTTTGCTTTTTTATGGCTGCAGCTCGAATGATGGCATTGTCTATTGGTTCAAGCAATCTATCTGAATCGGGTGCCGCAATTATGATGCCGTGAGCATCCACTATTAACACTTCGCAGCCATTGCCCAGTGATACGTTTCGCGTTATCTGCCAAACACGCTCCATATCAAGTTGCCCTACCAACACCCCCGTCAGGTTATCGTTTTTATCCTTAACTGAGGTGGCTGCTGTCATGACAATATCAAATGGGTAAAGTACGCCGTGCACATTTGAAATGGTGCTTTCACCGGCCAATGCGGATTTAAACCAGGTGGTCGATTTCCATTCGCCTCGGAAAGAATGAAATACCGATGTAATGATCTCACCGTTAAGATCGAGCAAAGAGATGTCTCTAAAAATCCGATGATATTTTTGAATTTTGATCAGCTCTGCCTTTTTTTCTTGCCGACTGGTTATAGCCGATCTCATCACCGGGTTTTCAGCTAGCAGCAGGATGTTTAAAAAACCTTCATTAACAGTGCGCGTGACCTCCTTGCCGATCTCATTCGCCAAGCTGAACAAAGTGTTGTGCGCCGCATCCCTTATGGAAACTTCAACTGCGGTAAAGGAACTAACACTCATCAGCATTAGGGGGATAAAGCCCACCATCAGCATAAACAGCATTATTTTTGCTAGCAAGCGCATTCGGCAGATTTCTTGTACCTCAACTGCTGTACTAGTTCCTGGCTATTTGCTCACTCCAGGCAAGGCTTATTTTGGGGGCCAAATCGCCGGTATCGTTCCAAAATTCACAACGAGAAACAATTTCCTGAGTCGGAAAGACAGACGGTGATTTCGTCACCTGCTCGTCCATGAGTGGCATGGCCGCTTTATTAGGGGTGGCATACCAGAGTTCTGAGGCGATTGATGCATTGACTTCCGGACGCAGAATGTAGTTTAGAAATATATGGGCCTCCTCCTTGTTTTGGGCATCACGCAGCAACACGAAATTATCTACCCACAAAGCCGCCCCTTCTTTTGGAATGACATATTCGAGGTTCTCATTTTCGTCCACGGCGGCCAGTCCTTCACCGCTGTACATTTGAGCTGCCCACAGTTTTTCCTCAATCAACAGCTTTTTCATTGCGATGACATCTAAATAACCCTGAAGAAGGGATTTTTGCTCCAAAACCATTTCCATTGCGCTATTCAATTCTTCCTGAGTATTAATATTGATACTGTTCCCGCGAATTTTGGAGGCAGCTGCTAAAACTTCCCAAGGGTTGTTCAGCATCGCCAATTTTCCTTTGTACTTTTTGTCAAACAGCACCTTCCAACTGTCAGCCCCTTCTTTAATGTATTTTTTATTCACAACCATACCAGTTGTTCCATAAAGATAGGGGATTGTATATTGTTGTTCAGGATCACAAACTCTGTACAGGTAGTTGGCGTCAATGTGTTTAATATTCGGAATCTTCGAGAGGTCCAATCGGGCAAGCAGCTTGACCTGGAGTAGTTCTCGGACAACATCATCACTGGCAACCACCAAGTCATAAGCGCCGGGGTTGGACTGGGCGGCACCCAGCATCTCCTCTTCATCCTTAAAAATGATTTCCTTTACATGAATTCCAGTTTCATTTTCGAAATTCTCAAACGTCTTTGAGCCGATGTACTCCTCCCAGTTATAGACAATCAGAGTCCTATTCTTCTTTTTTTGTGCCGTAGTTTCTTTGACTTCGCTAATTTTGCCGGGCTCATTGCCGCAGCCAAAAAATAAAATTAAACCAATGAGCGAGAAAACCAATTTTGTGAAACGATAGGTTCTAAAAAACATTTTTTGCCTCCCTATAACCATATTTGTCTTTCCGTCACATCTTGTATTTGTCAAATTTGCTGAAGCAAGTTGCCACTGTCTGGCACGCAATTAAATCGCTTCAGATAAATAAAGACCAGATTTAATATGAAATCGGCACCAAATGGAAAAACTTTAGGAGGGAATGATTCTTCATTAGGTATGTTAGGGATACATAATGTTAAGGCAATAACTTCTTGATAATATATGTAAATGAAAATCGCAGAATATCGAAATGAAAGCGATCTAATGCGAGCCGGCCGGCTCGCAGGTATTCAGAATCGCCAGGAGATAAATCCGAATCATATCCAGATAATCCGCAATATCGACCCGCTCGTCGGGCATGGTGTAGAGGTTAGTAGAAGTGTAGAAGTTGGGGACGGTCATGAATATATGCATATCTGTGGCGATATCAAAGTGATATGCATTTTTTCATGTCCCTATGCTCCCCTCATATCACGAGCCAGAGATTTCATATTTCGAGTTTCGAATTTCCGGTTTATCCGCGTTAGGAAGTCTTCCTTCCATGTTCACCGGCACAATTGGGGCAGGCTAAAACTTCTTTGACGATCTCCGTTCCGCTTCCACCTTTATCATCGGTAGTTTTTAACTTTCCCTCAACCCTGGATTTGTTGGCACCTTTTCTAAACGGGTATTTGGCTCTTCTGGATTGTATTACGATCCGCGTCGCAGGAATAGATGGAGACACTATTTTTTTACATAGCTTGCATTTGTACATACCTCACAGCCTTGAAAAAATCTTCCGGGTGGCTGAATTCCGAAAGCGTAAAAGTGAAATGGAAGAATAATGAAAGACAGCGTGCAGGCTCAGAAAGGTTTTGGAATATCTGGATATAATGACGGTCGTTTGTTTTTATTTTAGATTAGAATCATTTGGCGAATTAACGCAATGCACTGTACATCCTTGATTCGAAATTGTCAATAGAAGTTATTTGATTTTCTGTAATGCGGGATAGAATATCAGGATACATTTCGGATGTTACAAAAACAACGACGGCGATCAGAAGAGATTGAGCGTCGAAAACCGGTATTAGAGCACATTACGATCTAAAAAACGTTTGATACCGTCTTTGACCTTGCCTTCCGGCATCTCGTCCCAACAATCATAACAATCCGGACACAGACAGATAGACCCGTCAATCCGACAAACACTATCAGTGAGTAATTTTGCATCACATAGATCGCATGCTTGGCGCTTCTGTATCTCGAGCGGAGTGGGCCGCTCATGACTTTTCTCTAAAATTTCGACACCGATACCAAATCGGGACGATTTTTTTTCTGAAATCTTTTTACACCATCGTATCACCGCCAAATAAGATTGAAATGCATCAGGGCCAGTTGCCCCCGATGAATAATTGGGCATGAAGATACTGATTTGCGATTTAAGTTCCAGTGATTGAAAAGACTCAAAATACAATCCCCTTTCGCTATAATTCAATGCCCGGGAGTTATAGTAGCGATCCGGCTGTAAATATAAATATTGGATAGGTGCTTCATACTGATAACGTTGAAATTTTCTCCTTGATTGTGCTTGCATGTCTCTTCCTTCCCTAAAAGCCTTGCGGCGGAAACCTAACTCCGCCATGCCAGATAGGTCATTGAAAATCTGAATGCGCTGCCGGAGGTTCGATCCAACAACTTTTTCAGTGTGAGTGTGACTTTAGATTGGATACGAGGCTCAATAAGAGACGTCGATCGCTCTTTCCGCTAACGCTTATCACAGTCCCACCAGCTATTGACGAAAAGGAGGATCCAATGCCTTCAAAGGAAAGTATACGACATTGCTTCTTCAGTAAGAATCAAGCGAAGAAAACGTAAATTGTGCATCGACTTCAACTGTAGCCCAACTAATGAATGAGTCAATTTAGCGGGACCGCTATCCATTAAATTAGCGAAGGCAGTATCGAATGTCAAATGTAATTTTACACTGGACCTAGAATTTTGGGAAAAATGAGGCTATAAAAATATCCATAAATATACCAAATAAGAGCAGCGAATACGGAAGCTGCAGGACGGTCATGAGAAGTTGGGGACGGTCATGAATATATGCATATCTGTGGTGCTATTAAAGTGATATGCATATATTCAGGATATCCCTATATGCCCACCCGCGTCTGTTAGACTTCGTGATTATTGCACCTGGTTTAATGTCTGCTACGGTTTGAAAGTTTTACTATATATTGTTGCGCCCGATTTCTCGCTTCATTTATCGTTTCATCTGAAATACCTTTGCGAAGACATTGGTCGATTGGCAGAGGTGGCTGAGTACCGATTCTATTATGCTCGTTGGCTTCAGCAAAATGGACTAGCCATTTAAGATCCCGGTAATTGTTATAGTAATGATAGGGAGAGTACCAGGGTGGTTTCCTCGTAATTCGCTGGAGAGTCACGTGTGGTGCATTACACTCGATTTTATAGGCCATAAACATAACTACAATGTCCTGAAACGTATGGCCTTTTATTAGAACTTCTTTAGCAGCCCATTTACCGTCGGAACTCTGAAAGGCAACATTCGTTCCCTTCTTAAAAATCGGCATATAAAGCAGATAAGCACCTGCTAGGAACAGCAAACCGGCAGCGACTAGTGTTGATAGAATTAGCCTTTTAATTGTGATCATCTAAAAATCAGACTTTAATTGATTATTAACTTTTCTACGTTTCTGCGGCTTCTTTCGGTCTGTCGTCCGAAGCTATTTTTTTTTCATCATCTTCCTTCGAAGAATCGTCTTCCGACGCAACTTTTTCTTTGGTATCAGTCTTTTTTAAAGAGTCATGGCTCGAATCCAATCTTTCTATCGTATCATTCTCCTCCGCAGGATCGTCACCCGATGCCGAATATGAGACCGGCAATGTTTACCTCAATACGGGAGAAATGTTGATTGGTTATACTGACGGAGTGCCTGAAGCCCGATCGCCTGAGGATAAAATATTTACCAGGCACGGGATAGGAGGCTCTAAGTCCTGACACCTGAACACTGACACCTGAAACCTTCAGTTTCCTACAACATGTTGGCAGAAAAACGCAGCTAAGGGCCTAGTACAAGTCGGCCGGCTCGCAGATATTCAGAATCGCCAGAATGTAGATCCGGATCATATCCAGATAATCCGCAACATCGACCCGTTCGTCGGGCATGGTGTTGTATCGGCCTCCGGGACCGCAGACAATGCCTTCCATACCGGCTTTGTGGAGAAAATGGGCGGCATCGGTGCCAAAGAAGCACGGCGGCTTGGTGGGGCCGGTCGGTTGAGGCTGCCCGCGCACCGTTTGATAGGCCTCATTGACGGCCCGCACGATGCGGGAATCGTGTGGGACCTCGAACGGCAGCATGGTCGGCCGGTTTTCGATATCCTCTTCCTTAAAAACTTGGGCCCGCAAGCCCGGAAATTCGGTTTCCAACTGTATAAGCAAATTCTGAAAATCAGCCAATACGGATTCTTCGTTTTGACTCGGCGCGTAGCGCGCGGTGCCGACCAGGCGGGCAAAATCAGCGATCTGCGGCGGCCGCCAGTCGTGGAATTCGGGTGACAGCGACCCTCGGACAACCCCCACATTGGCGCGGTTGACCGAGCGATGTTCATCGGTTTCGGCCCCGCTGAATGTGATCGAGTTGATTCGAGGAATCAAGGCACAGGCGGCGGCGATCGCATCAACCGCTTCCTCGCGCTTGGAAACATGGCGGGTAATGCCGGTGAGTTCGATGACAAAATTGAACGCGCCGGCATGCAAGGTCAACGCCTGCAGATCGGTCGGTTCTGCATTGATGAAATAATCGGCGCGCAGGCCCTCTTCAATCGCTTTGACCGAACCGACGCCCCCCCTGCAATTCACCGACGACATACGTCAAAATCACATCGCCTTTGAGTTTGACGGCGTTGTCGGTGAGGGTCTTCACCGCACAGTAGTATGCCGCATCACCGGCTTTCATGTTGGATACGCCGATGCCGTATATGAAATGCTCGTCGACAATCCCGCCCCAGGGATCGACGGTCCAGCCTTCCGTCGTTGGATTGGTATCCGTGTGGCCGTTGAACAACAGGCTTTTGCCCCCGCCGCTCCCTTTCAAGCGACCGACAGCATTATAACGCGCTGCTTCGACGTGCTGCAGTTCCACGCTCAGGCCGATGGCATCCATCTGATCGGCCATAAAGCGCGACAATTCCGTCTCTCCCGGTGTGTTGCAGTAGCTTTTGAAACGAACCATTTGGGCCAGAAAATCCAGGCAGGCCCGTTCATCAATTGCCTGAATCAGATATTCATAATTTTTCATCATTAAATAATTCTTTCTTCTT
>Ga0049119_1000250_pt1 | contig 13983 bp, 7 predicted proteins | sample WorMetLIZAISLAND_2_FD_57363 | JGI IMG/M metagenome (GOLD analysis project Ga0049119, IMG submission 57363) | Marine gutless worms symbiont microbial communities from Max Planck institute for Marine Microbiology, Germany - Olavius geniculatus... | ecosystem: Host-associated > Annelida > Digestive...
CTCCGTGTTTTAGAATAATATAAATCCCGCAGGTCGAATTTTGTTGTAACGATCTCCCACATGACAAATCCGAAATTAATTGTTCCTTGACAAAATAGTTAACAATTAATATACATACAGACCATAAATAATGGCCTTTTTTTATGGTATTTACATTTGGAGGTGTAATGAGCTTGGTAAAAAAAACGATTGAACTGGATCAGGAGGCGATCACGCGTATCAAAACTGCGCTGAATGCGAAGAGTGAAAAGGAAGCGATCAATTTCGTTTTACACCAGTTTGATACAGATATCCAATTAGCTGACTCGACCCTCAATCTGGCTGGGAAAATGAATATTGGTGCAATATTCCAAGACTGATGCAACGCAAGATTATTATTGATACTGGTGTTTATATCGGCCTGTTTAACCGGGGACAAAACAAGGAGATTATCAATCCCTTTCTCCATATCACCTATCTGGCCTATCCAGTGCTCCACGAGTTATGGATGGGATTGAAAGGTCGTCAGGAAACTCAGTTGCTCGCTGCCTGGCGGGATCGTTTTATCCAACTGCAGCGATTGATTGTTCCGACGGTTGGAACTCTGGTGCTGATCGGAGAAGCCTGTCTTCTTTTGAGAGCAGCCGGAAAGCTGGATCCGACCCACCCGAAGCATTACAACGACGTGTCCATCGCAGCTTTAGCCCACCAGATCGGAGCCACGGTAATTACGAAAAACCAGAAAGATTTCAAGATCATCCGGTCGGTGATTGATTTTAACATGGAAGGGTTGGGCTAAAACAGGGCGATCAAAACTCCAAAACACCAAAACTTCCGTACTCCAACACTCCAACACTCCAACACTCCAATTACTCCAACACTCCAACACTCCAGCACTCCAAAACTCCAGCACTCCAATACTCCAATACTCCAAGATCGAGTCTTTTCAATTACAACCTGAAATCGTTCATGTGCCGACTTGATAGGTGTCTGAATCTATTCCTGTTAGTTTATTTGCTGAAAAACAAGGGCGGTGCGGGAGGGAAGGTAGAGACTGAGAGAGTTCACTTTTCGACCGGCCGCCGAATCCCACAGCGTCAAATGTTCCTGGCTGGCAGTCAGACGGCTGTGGCCGCCGTATTGAGGGGCATCGCTGTCGAGGATCATTTTATATTTTCCAGCCGGCGCTTCAAACCGATAATCCGAATACGATTTCTGCGGGTGGAAGTTGAAGACAAATAAAAGGCCGGCGCGCCGGAAAACCAGCAGCTTGTCGTCTGAATGCTCATATAACAGATTTAACGCATGGTGCTGTAATAATTTGAATTTTTTTGCCATTCGAAGCATTTCCCGATCAAACCGCGCCAAATCCCGATATTTCAAACCGTCATCATCCACCAGGTGCCATTGGCGTCTGGCATAGCGGTAGGACCAGTTATTGCCCTTCCTGGGAAAATCGATCCATTCCGGGTGACCGAATTCGTTGCCCATAAAATTCAGATAGCCGGATCCGGCGGTGGACAGGGTGATCAATCGTATCATCTTATGCAGCGCCATGCCGCGATCGGTTACAATATGGTCATCGTCTCTTTGCATGTGATCATACATGGCTGCGCCGATTAGCCGGAAAATAATGGATTTATCGCCGACCAGGGCCTGATCGTGGGACTCGGCGTAACTGATGGTTTTTTCATCGGCACGCCGATTGGTCAGTTCATGCCACAGATGTCCCATGGGCCAGAGCTCATCTGAAAATTCCTTAATCAACTTGATCCAGTAGTCCGGAACCCCCATGGCAAAGCGGTAGTCGAATCCGTAGCCGCCGTTTGCCTGTGATGCTGCCAGGCCCGGCATGCCGCTGACATCTTCGGCAATAGTAGTGGCATCCGGCCGCAAATCATGGATGAGGCGGTTGGCAAGCGCCAGGTAGGTCAGGGCATCTTCATCCACATCCGGGCCGAAATAATCGTCGTATGTGATAAGCGCTTTGTTCTGGCCATGATGCAGATAAAGCATCGAGGTAATTCCATCAAAGCGAAATCCATCAAAGCGGTATTCATCCAGCCAGTAACGGCAGTTAGACAGCAGAAAATGCAAAACCGGGATTTTACCATAGTCAAAACAGCGCGAGTCCCAGAGCTTGTGCTGTCCACGGTCGCCGGCATGAAAATATTGATGCAAGGTGCCGTCAAAGCGGCTGAGGCCTTCGGTTTCATTGGAAACGGCGTGCGAATGCACAATGTCCATGAGCACAGCCAAACCGGCGCTGTGGGCGTCATCAATCAGGGCTTTTAGCTCGTCCGGGGTTCCGAAACGCGAGGAGGCTGCAAAGAAGTTGGAAACCTGGTAGCCGAAGGAACCGTAATACGGGTGTTCCTGAATTGCCATTAGTTGAATGGTGTTGTAGCCGGATTCCACGATCCGAGGCAAAACGGATTCACTGAATTCCTGAAAAGAACCAACCGCTTCTTTTTCCTGGGCCATACCGATATGGGCTTCGTAAATCAACGGGGGGTCATTTTGAAGGCAAAAATCCTGGCACCGCCACTGGTATGGGCTAGCGGGAAACCAGACCTGGGCGTTGAAGATCAGCGTGGTGGGGTCTTGGACGACCCGGCGAGCATAGGCCGGAATGCGGTCTCCGGCGCCCCCCAGCCAATGAACACGCAGCCGATACAAGTCCAGGTGCTTCAGCGTGTCAGCCGGCAGACGGATCTCCCAAACGCCGTTATCTTCAAGACGCTGAAGCGCAAACCCCTCGTTTTCCTGCCAACCGGTCATGTCTCCGATTAGAAAAATATGATTGGCATTTGGCGCCCATTCCCTAAACAACCACTGGTTGTCCCTGAAATGCAGCCCGAAGAACTCATGGCCGGCGGCGAAATCGGCCAGGTTATTTTTGGGGCCGGTAAGGCGCGCTTCAACTTGGTCAATCTTGACTAGCCTTCTGGCGATGATTTTTCCGTAGGATTTTAAGTAGGGATCTGACCTTGAAATCCGGTCTAATAGATGCTTGATTCTTCCCTTGGGTGCCAGCGCAGATTTAGTGATGGTCAACATAATTGATTTGCCTTGCAAAAAATAAGCTAACGCTGAATTTCAGGTCCTCTGTGCCGGACGTTGGGGGTCAGAGTAAATCGGCGATGCCGTAATCCTGCGTATCGGAATGATGGAATATTGGAATGTTGGAATAATGGGATTATCGGAATAAGATCTATTTTTAAATGGTTGGCTCGGAATGGGAACTTAAATTCGACAGTCATCCGTTTATGATACCCAATATTCCATTATTCCACCATTCCATCATTCCGCCTGGTGTCCGAGGTTAACTCCACCCCTCTAAAATGAAATAAAAACCGGGACCTCGGAGCCCGTATCTTTATTTGGTCTCGCGAGGAATGTCCGGCACCTTTTCGGCTACTAGCGGACGCTGGAGCATTTTTTCATAGAGATTGATGTAGTTACGCGCCGTATTGGCGTGGGTATAGGTTATGGCACTTTTTTCCATGATCCGTTCGATTTGGGCGGATTTGGTTTCAGCCGGCAGATTAAAAAATACCATGGCCTGTTCAATGGCCCAAAACAAACCGTTGGCGTCGAAAGTTTTAAACAAAAATCCATTTCCGGTATTGTTTGCCGCATCCAGGTGGACGATGGTGTCATGAATGCCCCCGGTGTCATGGGCCACCGGCAGTGCGCCGTAGATCGGTGCAATCATCTGCGGCAGACCGCAGGGCTCAAAACTGGAAGGCATCAGGATAAAATCAGCGGCTCCATATGCCAGGTGTTCCAACTCGTTGCTAAAATCACAAATTGCCACCCGGTTTTGAAATTGATGATAATTGACGATGTCCCGAAAGGCCATCTGGTAATCGCCGTTGGCAACGAACACAACCTGCAGATTCTGATCCCAATAGCTGGAAATGACCCGGTAAAAGATTTCTGCCAAAAGCTGACAACCCTTTTGCACGGGGTCCAGTCGCGAGGGCCAGAAAAATAACGGGGCACGGTCATCCTGTATCAGACCGAGGTTCTCTTGCAGATAGCGTTTGTTTTTCTTTTTGCCGGCTGCGTGATCGGTGGGACCGTATTGTTGGTTCAGGTCTTGGTCCGTAGTCGGATCAAATGAAGGGTCGGGCGCATTGAGGATTCCGGCCGCGCAATTGGCCTGAACTTTGTTGTATAATTCTTGACGTATCGGTGGGTCGACAAACGGATGCCGGCCGTCTATAATTTCCTGCAAAAAGGTCGGACTGACAACATTGACAAAATGCGCTGCAAAAATACCGCTGGTCAGCAGATCCACCGGATTGTGGTCGCGTATATGTTCGTAGTTGGTGGCCATCTCATCGAAATACAGGTTTTGCCAAAAATAGGCCCCGTCAATTCCCCGGTCTTCAATTGCCGCCAGGGACGTTTTTACCGTGTGGACATTATGAACCGTAAAAAGACAGGGGATCCCCTGTCTGCGAGCCATGGCCGGAATTAACCCCGTCATCCAGTCGTTGCAGTGGATCAGGTCCGGTTGAACCCGGGGAACGATGTTGTTGATGACTTCCCGTTGGAAGGCCAGGGAAAGCTTGATATTTTCTATGCCATACAGCGAATAAACCCGGTTGATATAGTAAAAAGCACGATCCTCTGCCAGATGGATGCGGTCATCCGGCATTTTTCGCTGAATCCGGTTGAGCTCTTTTTTCAAAACCGGCGCTAATTTATCGCTGAACAGGGCGCGGTAATCCGGTATGGCCACATGAACGTCGGCGCCCTGTTCAAACAGGGCGCTGATCAACGAAGCCGATACATCTGCCAGGCCGCCGGCTTTGGCTGTATAAAAAGAAGCCAGACCGCCCATGCGGTGGGGCAAATAGGTAACTTCCGGAGTTACGACCAGGACCCGGGGATTTTTGGGAGTATCGGGCATAGCAAGTGCCTTTCCGCCAAATCTATTGAATCAGAAAAAAGAAACCCAATTCGGATAAACTGGAATTAGCTGCAACGCCACCAAGACACAAAGAAAATAATTTTCTATAAAAAACTTCGTGCCTTGGTGTCTTGGTGGCGAAAATCCTTTATTTGGTAAATACTTCGCAAATATGACGTGATTTCAATAAACAGGCACAAAGAGTCCGGAGATTAGCTCTATTTATCAATGCTATTTGCATTTATCCTTTTTGGCACCAATTGATAATTAAATCAAAGCATTTTTTGGGTTTGAATGAATTCGGTTGCCTGTCAAAAAACCGCGACGAAAAGTGACAAGGTTTAGGCCCAGGTCAGCAGCCGCGGAGTCGACTTGATTCTGTCATCCCCGCGGGGTGAGACTCTGACGGTAAAACCGAAACGCCCCGACGATTCACATCGCAGGGTGCAGTCGTAGATATAATTTCCATCGCCCCGGTCTTCCCGGACCGCCATGGGTTCGACGTGACTGGCGCTTAATTCATCCAGAGACTTCATATTGCCGTAGTAAAGTTCAACATCGACTTCATCCGGGGTCAATTCTGCCAGGTTGACCTCGGCCGTCACCTCAAATGTGTCACCCACCCGATAAGACTCCTGGGTCTGTCTGACCGGAGGCTGGATTTGGATCTTATCCCAGTGCGAGCGCAGACGTTTAAGTTGGGCGGCCAATTTTTGGGCTTCTTCGGCCTCATTGGCCAGCAGTAAATCCCAGCGTTCCGCGGACGGATTGTAGTAGCGCTTTTCATAATCCGACACCATCCGTAAACTGCAAAATGACTCCATGGCCATTTTCATGGACTTTTTCATTTTTTGGGTCCAGCAACCGGGTAGATCCCCATTTTTACGATCGTAAAAACACGGGATAACTTCATTTTCCAATACATTGTAAAGTGCCTGGCTCTCTATGGCATCCTGGTAGTTGTGATCCTGGTATTCTTCGCCCTTGCCGATGCGCCAACCCCTTTCTTCCGAGTATCCTTCACACCACCAGCCATCAAGGATGCTGACATTTAAAACACCGTTCATGGCGGCTTTCATTCCGGATGTCCCGCAGGCTTCGTATGGCCGACGGGGAGTGTTCAGCCAAACGTCGGCCCCTTGCAGCAGATGGCGTGCCAGATGCATGTCGTAGTCTTCCAGGAAGATGATTTTGTCGCGAACCTCCGGCTTGCTGGCGAAATTAAATAGCTGTTTGATCAACTCCTTGCCTTCATTGTCTCTGGGATGAGCCTTGCCGGCGAAAATAAACTGCACCGGATATTTTTTATTGTTGATAATGGATTCCAGGCGTTCTTCATCCTTTAACAGCAGGGTCGCCCGTTTATAGGTCGCAAATCGCCGGGCAAACGCGATGGTCAGCGTTTCCTGGTCAAGCGCTGTTTCAACAGCTTCCAAGACCGCGCGCGGAGCGTTGCGCCGTTCATATTGTTTGACGAGCTGCTGCCGGCAGGTACGCACCAGGCGGGAGCGATTCATTTCGTGGCCGCGCCACAGCTCTTCGTCGTAGATTTCATCGATGCGATCGATGTTCTCCGGCTTGCGGGAACTCAAATACCACTCGGGACCCAGATACCGGTCAAAAAGATAGGCGATTTCCTGGGAAACAAATGTCGGTACGTGGATACCATTGGTGACATAGGAAATCGGCACTTCCTCTTCGGGACGCTGGGGCCAGACATGCGACCACATGCGTCGGGCTACCGCGCCGTGCAATTTGCTGACGCCGTTGCAATATGCTGACATGTGCAGGGCCAAGATAAACATTGAAAGCGGCGCATCGGCATTGGACCCGACGGGCTGACCCCAGGATATGATTTCGTCGACTGAAATGCTTAACATTTCGGCAAGGGGCGTTAAATATGGTTTGACCAGATCCACTGCAAATTCATCATGCCCGGCTGCCACCGGTGTATGGGTGGTGAAAACAGTGGTCCGGGGAATGATTTCAAGAGCTGTTTTGATGTCAACCTGGTGATCCGTCATGATTTGAGTCAAACGCTGTAAACTCGCGAAAGCTGAATGCCCCTCATTCATGTGCAAAACTTTGGCTTTTATGCCCATGGAGGCCAAGGCATGCATTCCGCCGATTCCCAGAAGCATCTCCTGGGCCAGTCTAACCTTGCTTTCGCCGGAATACAATCGTGCTGTGATTTCACGAGAAGCGGGTGTGTTTTCAGCAATATTGGCATCCAATAAATAAAGGGGGATGCGGCCGACCGCTACTTTCCATACGATGGCATGAATCGATCCCTCGGGCCCCTGAATGGTAATGGTTAAATCATTACCGTCAGAATCCGTGATCCGCTCCACCGGCAGGTTGTATATATCGGTCTGCGGGTATTCTTCCTGCTGCCAGCCTTCCTGATTTAAATATTGGCGAAAATACCCTTCACGGTACATCAGGCCGATACCGGTTAGCGGCAATGCCATGTTGGATGCCGCCTTCAGGTGATCCCCGGCTAAAATACCCAGACCGCCCGCAAACAAGGGAAGGCTTTCATGCAGCCCGAACTCCATGGAAAAATAGGCGATGGTTTCCCCGGCTTGAAACGGCACCTCTCTATCAGATACCGGATCCAGGACCAGACTTTGATATGCGTTTTTAACTCGATCCAGGTGAGCCAGATAACCGTCGTCCTTGGCCAACTGTTCAAAGCGGTTCTGGGAAATTCTGGCCAGAAAAGCGATGGGATTCCTGCCCGATTCCGCCCAACGCGGCGGATCAATCCGTCTAAAAAGCTCAATGGCATCTTTTTTCCAGCACCAGAACATGTTGCGTGACAGTACTTCAAGGAAGGCCAGGTTGCGGGGAATATTCGGATGCACCTGATATGTTTGAAAATTTTTCATATAGTCTATAACCTCAATTCAATTTTATTGGTAAATCAGTCAACGATATTTTATTTCGTAAGCTGCTAATTTTAGATGTTGATTAAAGTTGGAAAATAGGGCCGAATGGTAAAAATGCAATGGGATCCTTTAAGTTATAGCAGTTCCAAAATGACAATAAAATCCCAAAGCACAAGCAACAAATTACAAATAAATTCCAAATTTCAAAAAACAATGATCAAAACAAACCGCTGTGTCGCAGGTTGCTGCCCAGCTTCGAAGTCTATGTTGCTGGCGGAACCCAATGGTTGACAAATCATTTGTTTTTGAAATTGGGTAATTGTGATTCAGTTTCCTTTCAATTTGGTCCAAACCCGCAGCAATTCACTCGCCCCCCAGGCCTGAGCCTCGCAGCCCCGCTGGCTATGGGGAAAATCACCATCCAGAATTTCAGGAATATGGCCCACGCAGCCGCTCTCGAGCAAGGACACGCCGCTTGTGAGCCAGGCCAGTGCTGTTTCCCGGCTGGCCTCGCCGTAAATCATGGCCCAGGCTTCACAAAACGAAGGAAACGGCCAGGTCCAGGCGGTGCCGTTGTGGTAGGCCGGTTTGCGTCGGCTGTCTTCATCACCGAGGTAACGTCCCTGGTACGGATTTTTGGGATCAATTATCAGGTCTCCCTGATGAATGATTTCAATGGGGTAACTCACCGGCCGGTCGGCCAGGCTGCGAATAGCCCCCGGTATTAACAGGGCTTCACAGGATTCAAGGATGCGGCGGCCGAGATCTTGTTCACTGACGGCACCCAGCGTAATTGCCAAAAGCTGGTTCGGTCGCAGGGCATCATCCGCCGTTGCGTCCAAGGCCGACTGGCCTGGGGCAGCATGGCGGCAATCGGAGAGATACCTCAGGTCAGGTTGCCAGAACAGATTTACAATGGAGGATTTTACCTGGCGTGCCAACAGATACCATCTTTCTTGACTTTCTATCTGGCTCAAAAAATGGAGCGCGGCATACCACAAGGCCTGAATTTCGATCGGGTATCCTTGTCGGGGAGTGCCGGCCGGATGATCCGTGTCCATCCAGGTATAATGCACCGGGCTGAAAATGAGCCCGGTGGCAGGGTCCATTTTGATGCCGTTGGGGGTGCCGGAGCAATAACTGTTGGCAATGGATAAAATAATTTCGCGGATGGAGCGGCCGCTGCAGTCGGCATCCAGAAAACTGTCATCGTTTTCGGATTTTATAAAATCATCACAGGCCAGTATGAACCACAGCGGCGCGTCTGATGTATCTCTGTTGGCGGCCCGGGTGCCCTGGATCATGTTCGGCAGCATCCCCTCCCGTTCAAATTGACCGAATTGCTTCAATATCGCCCAGGCTTCGGCCAATCGCCGAGCGGCGATCAAGCCCCTTACAAAGATGAGGGCATCCCGCCCCCAGTCGAGAAACCAGGGATAGCCCGCAATGACGGATTGAAGTGCTCCGCGCTGCACCACGAAATCATCCAGGGCCCGGTTTAAAATGTGTTGCGGGCTCCAATGGCCATTGGTTTTAGGATCGAAGGGAGCGGTGATTTGTTCGGCCGAAAGGGGTGCTTGCGAGAATGAATCCCCCGGCTCTTGTGATACACCGGCAGCAAGGCAGGCCTGTTGACCCCCGGCCAATACCACCGAAAAATAGCCGGGACTGAATAAATCCGAATCCGGATCCTGGCCCCGCTCTGCATCAAATGCCCGGTGAACCATATACTGCCATTCCGGCTCTCTGATAAGGTCGCCGTTGGATATCCGCATGTGCAGATGGTGCCGGGCGTCCGGTGTAAATGCGAATCCTTGTTGATCAGCTCGGACGCTGCGGGGCCATTGATCCTCCGGGCCGGTGTAGGCTTTGGTTGTGTCATGAAAACTGCGATTTTCAATGTCCGGCCGCAGTATAAGCTGAACCGTTTTGTCGTCATCCAGGTGATTATCTTTATTCTCGAAAGGGTGCCGATAATAAGTCAGATGCAGGGCGTTTTGACCGGTCAACATCTTTAATCCGATGGTTAGCCGGATGTTTTGTCCCTGACCGGTTGGAACAAGATAGCGCCAAAATCCCCCACCGGTGCCGTTGGCCGCGAATGCTTCCAGGCAGTCGGTATTCAAGGCCTGGGAGTAGCCTTGAAACACCAGCCAGGCCCGGCAGCGGGTAAACATAATCCAGCGGTCTTCGGGATATTCCTGACTGATGTTGGCTGCCAGCAGGCCGTCATAGCGACTGCCCAGCTCAGCCCAGGCCAGCGGCATTTTAAGCATGGCGCCGCGTCCGTTGGTTGCCAGAAAAGAATGGTGCTTTCGATGTATTGCGGCATGCTGAAAAACTCGTCGGACCCGGAACTGCCCGGCCCGGGGCAGGTGCAGTAAAGGGCCTTCTGCGTGCTGTGCGCCGTCGGGCGCAAATACGGAAAGCTTCAGGTTTATGGATTGGATGGATGCGGGCGGATCGAGCGGTGGAAATAAGACAAAAAAAGTTCCGTCCGAACCCGCGATGCTTGCTTCACTGGCCAGTGTCTGTTGCTTTGTTACCAGGCGGGCGCGAAAGGCATGATCCGCGTGAACATACAAGAAATGGCCCGGCGGCAGCATTACCTGCCGATGCAGGTCTCGGGGCCACTGCCAGGAAATGACACGGGTTTCCCGGCTGTCCCGATTAAGCTTGCGGCACAAAGACAAGGGGTCGTTTTTTAGCTCTTTTGCGGCCTGCCCGATATCAAAGGCCGCCACGTCCCCGGTTCCGTGATAAATAGAAATTATTTCCAGCACCTTGGCTTGCAGTCTCTGCATCTCGATTTGCCGGGGCAGGCCGCTGGGTCGGTCCGGTAAATCCTGCTCGAAATTCAAATCGTCTTTGTTCTGGGTCAGGCACAGCACCTGTCCGGGTTCGAGTTCAACACGGCGCAAACCGTCTGACCTGGATACCGATACCGCAGTGCCGGACAGAAGGTCGATAAACTCCGACTGGTTCATCCCGGCCGAATTGGAATCCCAGCGGGCCGTCGTCCGGTTATTTTCATCCAGGTTGATTGCCACCAGCAGTTTTTTATCCGTTGGGATGTGATGGCGCAGCAGGCAGATATGGTTGCCGTCGCCCCGCTGAATCATTGTTAACTTCGTTTCGCCGAAAAAAGCCGGATGCGTTTTCAACAAATCATTCAAACGACGGATTCGGTCAACCTGGTTGATCTCGGCACCCCAGTTCAGAGACGGAGAATGATGGACATTGATTTTTTCAGTGGCATACCATTCCACGCCGTTGGCAAAGCCAAAGGCCCCCTGCTGTGAACACAGCGCGCAAAGTGCCGTGCGAAGACGGGCGTAGTTTTGAGAACGGGCAGCCAATCGCAAGTTGTCGTGGGTTTCGGCGAAATGGACCGCTATACCATCGGCGTTAGATATGTCGAAAGCTTCGGGCAGGTAGTTTTCAATCTGTCCGCGATCATAGTTTTGAAACAACTCTGAATAAGCCCAATTCAGATTGGCTGTATTCAATAGATCCCGGGTCACCGAGATTTTGCCGCCCAGACCCTCCAGCAAAAAAACGGTATCCGGGTATTGCACTCGAACCCTGGCCACGATATATCGCCAGGCCGCGGCCGGAATCATGTAGCCGGCATCACACCGGAAACCATCCACCCCGCGGTTGCACCAGGTTAAAAACACATCGGCCATATACTGCCAGAGGTCCTGGTGGCTGTAGTCCAGCTTGGTGAGATCTTCCCAATCGACCCCCCAAGCACCGGGGACTTCAATTTTGCCTTCCGGACCCCGCACCAACCATCGGGGATGGGACTCGTGCAGACCGGCGGCCCAACCGGTGTGATTAATGGCGATATCGATAATTATCCGGGCGTTGCGCTGGTGAACCGCGTCCACCAGTTCGATAAATTGTTCCAGCGGGGTGGCGTGGTGGTCAAATACGGCCAGAGCCGGGTCTACAGCGGTAAAACTCAAGGCCGCATAGGGACTGCCGAATCTTCCCATGCGACCGTAGACCGTGGGGGTCGGATGAATCGGCAGCAACATTAAAATTCGGCACCCCAGATCTCCCAAAATAAAATCAAGCTGGGCTATCAGGTCGCGAAACGTTCCCGACGGCGGAATCACGGTATAGCCTTTTTGGTCAAGATTGGCGATGAGCTCCTCTTGGGAAGCAGACACTGTCTCGCAGGCGGATCTGTTGGGACCGAATTGCCGAACAAAGGCGTTGTAGATGATATTGGCGCAGCAGGCGTCAGCCGCATCAACATTGATGGTGGTATTGTCACCCTGGGGCCAGACCGGCATCTCTTCGTCTTCCGGCAAAAAGAAGCATTTTGCCTCAAAGTGACCGCTTTCGGTCAAAGGCAATTTCACCGCAAATTCTTGTTTACCGGTCCGTCGCATCGGAATGTCAAACCAGGCACGGCCCAGCGGGGGGTCCTTCGCATCGACCTGATCGATGATTTCTTTTTTCATCGTTTTGGCTTGTCCAATATTGGTGCGAATCCAGGCCGTGCCGCGTTCGGACTGCGATACATTCAGCGTGAATTCCACGGTGTCGCCGCAAAATCTTACCAGGCGTATTCCCGGGGCCGGGTTTTGTTTTATTGGGTTCATTTTTTCAGGATTAAGTTTGTTAAGTATTAGATTTTGTCTTTTGCGCAAAAAAGATCGGGTTTGGAGTATTGTAACGGTCTCGGCCCGATTGAACATTCAATTCGCAGTTTCCTATATCGAACCATCCAGGTTAGAACTTAATAGTATATTGACAAGTTTTCAACCAATCAACCCGTTTGCGAGTTTATATACTGCAAATTCTTTTTTTATTTCTCTTGAAAAGCTGACATTATAAGTATAAGATATATATAAGAAAAATAAGAGATGATGGAAAACTGACGGGCAGATTATAGGATCTTTCATATTTCAACCCTCCCACTGACTTTCCGGGGCCGCGTCCCGGATTACCTATTTGTTATGAATTACAGACGGGCAGCCATGATTTGTCGTACCTTGCTTATAAGCTTTGTTCTACTGTTGATGCCGTATTCGGCCCAATCTCAATCCGGTACGGGCGCGTCAGCCAATCGAGAGCTCGTTTTGGTGCGAGCAGTGATGTGTGAAGATATTCAGGGTCAGACCCCGACAAACTTGACCTCCGTTTTTTCTATCGAACTGCGTAAAGCCATCTGCTTTACATCATTTGATCCGGTGCCGAGCAAGACCGTCATCTACCACCACTGGTTTCATCGCGACCGGCCCAGCGCCACAATAAAGCTTTCCCTGAAGCCGCCCCGCTGGTCGACCTACAGCAGTATCCAGCTTCGTGCCGAAGATCTCGGGCCCTGGCGGGTTGAAGTCACCGACACCCAGGGCCAGATACTCCAAATTCTGAGGTTCAGCATCACGGAATAGGTTAGATGGAAAAAATCCAATTGCTGATATCAAGCCTTCGCTGGCAGGATATCATCGACATCAGCCTGGTCAGTTACATTTTATTCAGGTTCTATATCCTGTTTAGAGGGACCAATGCGTTCCGGGTGCTGATCGGTATGACCATCCTCTGGTTTTTCCAGCAGTTGGCGGTGTCCATGGGGCTGATTGTGACCAGCTGGGTGGTCCAGGGCATCGTGGCCCTGGGCGCCTTCATCATTATAGTAATATTTCGTAATGAAATCCGCAGTGTATTGCAGGCCAGTCATCTGAAGGCAATCCTGTGGGACATTTCCTCAAAAACAGTTGTCAGCACTATCGAAATTATCGTCCAGGGTGTTTATGAAATGGCCCAGCGCAAGTGCGGCGCCTTGATTGTCTTTCCGGGAAAAGACGATGTGGAGGAAATGATTCAGGGCGGAATACCCTGGAAAGGGGAAATATCCAAAGAAATGATTTTGAGTGTCTTCTGGCCCGACAACCCGGTTCATGATGGTGCCGCCATCATTCAAGGTGATCAAATCATTCAGGTCGGTGCCATTTTACCTCTGTCGCGCCGGGACGATCTTCCCTCATATCTCGGCACCCGCCACCGGGCGGCCCTGGGCCTGGCGGAAGTCACCGATGCGCTAATTATTGCTGTTTCCGAGGAAAGAGGAGATGTGGTGGTCGTGCGGGGCAGCTCCCTGAAACGTGTCCGACAAAAGCGCAAACTGGAACAAATTTTACGGCAGCATAAAGGGGTCGTCTCCAAAAAAGG
>Ga0049119_1000252_pt1 | contig 13923 bp, 10 predicted proteins | sample WorMetLIZAISLAND_2_FD_57363 | JGI IMG/M metagenome (GOLD analysis project Ga0049119, IMG submission 57363) | Marine gutless worms symbiont microbial communities from Max Planck institute for Marine Microbiology, Germany - Olavius geniculatus... | ecosystem: Host-associated > Annelida > Digestive...
ATATTACTCAGTCAACCGGTGTAAACGGGAGTTTAATCATGCAGGCTTATCACTCAGGCAGCTGCTATTTTAAGTATTATTTTTGGGGGTACCGATCTGCCTGGGGCATGCTCTGATCGAGTTGGCAAATAGAATGAGCATAAAGCCGCGGGCATATCTAATCCTGCGGCTTTCTTATTTTTGAATAACGCCCGAATAATCGTATCCGCTAATTCTCGGAACATAAAACCACTGCCGCCGCTCGGCAAGCGCCTTTTTTAAGGAGTGTTATTAGTAAATGTCCAAACCAAATATCATATTAACCGGATTCATGGCCACCGGCAAAACCACCGTGGGCAAACGGCTGGCAGAGCAGCTGGATTATGATTTTGTCGATACGGATGAACTGATCGTCGAACGCAGCGGTCAAACCGTGGCCGAGATATTTCGTCAAAAAGGTGAGGCCGCTTTTCGCCGGATGGAGTCCGAGATTTCCCAGGAGTTGGGTGGAAAAGAGGGATTGGTCGTTTCCACCGGCGGCCGCCTGATGCTGGACCCGGCCAATGCAGCGGCTTTGACCCGGCAGGGACGGGTGTTTTGCCTGGTTGCAGCGCCGGAGGAGATCCTGCGGCGCGTCGAAAGCGACACGCATGTGCGCCGGCCCCTGCTGGAAGGAACCAATGCCATCGAGCGCATTGTCGAACTCCTGGAGCAGCGCAAAGAAGGCTACGATCGGTTTCCGCAGATGCTGACTTCCGCCAAAACCCCGGACGAGATCACCCGGAACCTGGTCGGTATCTTCCAGGCAGATCCGGATCTGCGCATGTCGATTAGCGCCCTTGATGTACGCTACGAATTTATTGTCGGAAGCGGGATATTGCCTTTTGTTTCGCCGCTGGCCGGCGTCGACGGGCCGGTTGCCGTAATCACCGACAGCAACATCGCTCCCCTCTACGCTGAAAGCTGCGGCCAGGCGGATGCCGTCATTGCCGTCCCGCCCGGACAACAGCACAAAACCCTGGCTACGGTACAATCCATTTGCGAAGCGCTGGTGGAAAAAGGCTTTGACCGCAGCGCAACCATCTTTGCGCTGGGAGGCTCTGTCATCAGCGGCTTGGCCGGCTTCGTGGCGGCCACCTACATGCGCGGCATCGATATCGTCCAGTGCCCCACCAGCCTTCTGGCGATGGTAGATACGAGCATCGGCGGCAAGGCCGGCATCAATCTGCGCCTGGGCAAAAATTTAATCGGGGCTTTCAAACAGCCCAAAGCCGTCATCGCCGATGTGGCCACCCTGCAAAGTCTCTCCCCGCGCGAGTTTGCCTCGGGCATGGCCGAAGTCGTCAAACACGCCTTGATCGGCGACCCGAATTTGTTTGTCATGATCGAAAACGGCAGCTGGGTGCGCGCGCCCGGCGAACTCCAGCCGAAAACGGCCGAGCTTCAAACCCTGGTGGCCCAGGCCATTCAGGTCAAAATCAACATAATTCAGGAGGATCCTTTTGAACGCGGCCGCCGGGCGGTCCTCAACCTGGGGCACACCTTTGCCCACGCCATCGAAATTGTCACCGACCACGAGGTGCGCCACGGGGAGGCGGTTGCCATGGGACTGGTGGCGGCTGCCAATTTGTCGGCCCGCCTGGGCCATTGTACAACCGGACTGCAGAACCGGATCGAAGCCGCTCTGCAGTCCACGGCCCTTCCCACCCGCATCCCGGATGATGTCAATCCCCAACGGCTGCTGAAAGTCATGACCCATGACAAAAAAAAGAAGGCCGGGCGCCTGCAATTCGTCTTGCTGCGCGATATCGGGGATATCTTCGTGACGGACAAGGTGGAACAGGAAGCAGTGTTCGAAACGCTGATAGAATTAGTAGCAGCTTGAGACCGTTGATCTTCAACCCGCCTGGCTCCGTGTCGCGGGTCCCCATGGACGAAAGCGCCGGGAAGTGGTTTTGAAATCATTTCCGGTTGGTTTGCCCATACAACACGTCCATTGCCTGCCGCAGTGCTCCAATTGGAATTTGGCCTGCCGCCGAGGCTTCTTTCCCGATCGCAAAGGTGAGATCCGACCCGAACAGACCGCCGGCCAGGCGTGTCACCCTTCCTTCGGGTCCCATCGACATCGTGATGATGGGGATTTTGAGATACTCCGTCCTGGCTTTGAGGGTGGCGTTCAACAAAACAAGCACATCCTTAACATCCTGCGGCATAACGGCAACCTTGGCGATGTCGGCTCCCATCTCCTGAGCCTGGACCAGCTTGTCGCAGATAATTTTTTCGTCAGGGGTACGGCCAAGGTTGTGGTATGAGAGGATCAGCCGGATCCCATTGTGCCTGGCTGCGTCTTTTAATCGTTCGATGAAAGCCGCCTCATTGCACAATTCGACATCAACAATGTCCAGATAGCCGGATTCAATTGCCGCCTGCATCAGTTTCAGTCTCGTATCGGCACCGATCGGCTTGAAGCCACCTTCGGCCTCAACTCTGCACGTGAAGAGCAGCGGAATATCTCCAATTTTTTCCCGCAGCCCCTGCAGAGCGGCCAGGCTGTCGGCGACGTCATCGACATTGTCGTAGCCGTCGATGCGCCACTCCACCATGTCAGGATCGAACTGCAGCAGCTCTTCGGCCTGGCACACCACCTCCGCTTTGCTGCCGGCCACCAGCGGCAGGCAGATCACGGGATCCGGTCCGCCAATGACCGTATCCCTTAGCGTAACTCTGGTCGCGGGTTGAAGTCTCATATCATCCTCCATCACCGTCTTGCCGATGCTGCAATACCCGTTGCATCCGTCCCGGAAGGGTTTTCCCCAGGACGTTTTCCAGATATGCTGCCGCCTGGCAAAGGCGCGCCAGGTTTATGCCGGTTGAAATCCCCATAGTCTCGAACATGTTGACGGCATCTTCGGCCGGTACGTTTCCGGCTGCCCCTTCAACAAACGGGCAGCCGCCCAGACCTGCGGTACACACGTCAAATCTGCGCACACCGGCCTCATAGCCGCTGAACATGTTGGCCAGACCCAATCCACGGGTATCGTGCAGGTGAAGTGAAATATGTACATCGGGAAATTCCCTATTAAATATCTCCACCATGCGCCGTATCGACCAGGGGTCGGCCATCCCGGTGGTGTCGGCCAGGTTGATTTCCCCGGCCCCGGCAACAATCATTTTTTCAGCCGCTCTGAGTACCGCTGTTGCGGCAATGGGCCCCTCATACACGCAGCCGAAAACGCACTGCAAACCTGCCCGCACGTCCAGACCGGCCGAAAGGGCTTCACGAATAAGCGCTGCCATGGATGCCAGAGCGTCGGCGGCCGGTTGACGGGCGTTTTTGCGGCTGTGGGTGTCGCTGACCGAAACCGACATGCTCACATGGGGGACACCGCTTTGCAGCGCCCGCTTCAAACCCTTATCGTTTAGAATCAATGCCGACACCACGGTGTCTTCCCGCCGGCCGATGGTGCGAATCAGTTCATCGGTATCGGCCATCTGGGGCACGATTTTTGGATGGACGAAGGAACCCACCTGGATTTGCTTTATTCCGGCCGCTTTTAACATGCGATAGATTTCAAGCTTCTCCTCGAGGGAGAAAATACGCGCCTCCATTTGGAGTCCGTCGCGAAGTGCTTCGTCCTGAAGGAAAACCGACTCTCTGATTGGATCTGAACTCATTATTTCTCCAATGAACAAACCTTTGGGAAGATTGCATCATTGAGACGACTTACTACTAAAGAACCAGCCAGCGATAAGCCAGCGCCACCCCCAGCCAGCACCCGGACACTACCGCCGCCCAGCGCGCTGCCTTTGCCCAGCCGGACGGGAGCCAGCGCTGCTGCAAGATCAAACCGACCGAAATGATATGCAGCGGAACCGGCAGGCTCAGGGCCGAAGCATAAATGTACTGCGGCCACGCCGTCGGTGACAGCCCGAAGTGCTGCCGGGCCAATACACCGCTGGCGCCATGATACAACACTTTGCCAAGCAAAAAAATGCCGACTAAAATGACGAAACTGGCGCCTGCACGCATGAGGACTTTACGCATTTCGGGTGTCATCCCTGGCGGCTTTTTGAAAATGTTTCCACCGCGAATTGCATGAATTTGGCAATGGGAATATTCTGGGGACACATGCTCTCTGCCTTTGAATAGTCCACCTCCGCCAGCAGCCGGTTGAATTTTCCGACGGCCTCGCTGTGATCGCCGTAGTTGTGGTAGTACATGAGGTATCGCATCACGTCGCTGATCGGAATGTTTTGTGCAACAGCCGATTGACACAATCGGGCACATCCGGCGCAATACCCACAGGCGGTCTCCCGGGCGTAATGTTCCAAAATTCGATGGTCTTCACGGGACAATTCGGTTTTATCCAGGGCGGCGGCGACATTGGCCTGCAGGTAGGTCAGGTTCGGCATCGCCGAGCAAATGCTGGCAATGTCCGGGTTGTCCCAGACGGCCTTGAGCTTGGCCTGCTCCGGTGTGTAGCCTTCATCCATGAATCGTTGGGCCAGCTGGGAGGCGGTTTCGTCCTCGGAGCCCACGTCGGAATAGAATCTTGAAAAGAATGTTGCCTGGGTTTTCATGGCGGTCAGGCCGATGCCGGCTCTGACACAGGCCGCGGCAGCCTCTTTCATGGCCGGTGTATTCATCAGCCGGTAGTTGTAGGTGGTCATGATGCCGTCGATCCAACCCAAACGGGCTGCCTGCGCCAGGCATTCTTCCATGTTGCTGTGGGTGCTGAAGCCAAAAAAGCGAATCAAGCCATCCGCCTTGGCCCGGCGGGCCCACTCCCTGATTTCGGGATGGTTGACCTCATCTTCGACATCCGATACGGCGTGAAGAAAAAACAGATCGACATAGGAGGTCTGCATCCTTTCGAGGGAGGTTTGCAGATGGCGGGTCAGGCCGTCGGGACCCGACGCTCTGGATTTGGTTACCAGAAAAACCTTCTTGCGGTCCTCCGGATAACGGGCAAAGTACTTGCCGATGCCCCGTTCGCTTTTGCCGCCGGAGTAGCTGTTTGACGTATCCCAGTAAGTCACCCCCATGTTGAGGGCCTGTCTTAACAACAACTGCCGGGACATCAGGTTGTAGGTTCCACCCAGGGAGAGAATCGAGACGTTGACGCCGGTCTTGCCGAAGGGCCGGGTGGGAACCTTTGCCGGGGCGGCGGCACCGGCGCTATTCTCCGTCGAGGCCACCAGAGATCCCGCTCCGGCAGCACCGGCTATTTTAAAAAATTCCCGGCGTGAAAGGGTTTCTTTTTTTATCATCGGGAACACTCCTTCATGATCCTTTTTAATTAGCTTGCTGATTAGATGAGGGATCGGGGATTTCTCCCCAATTGTCTTTGCTATCATTTATTCGCCCTGCGCCGCTTGTCGCAGTGTCCGGCTGGGGTATGCGCCCGGGTCAGCCGTAACAATTTGATCGCGCAACTTGGGTACGGCAGCTATCCCGCCTCGAATGGATCCGAGCCAGCCCCATAAGACAATCACCACGGCGACGACTATCGGCTCTGCCTGCATGGATCCAGCGCAAAGGATAGGGGGCGTGTACGGAGTCCGGTACTGATTTGTTACGGCTGACCCGGGCGCATACCCCAGCCGGACAGAGCCGGGATTGAGAAACTCTCCGACCTATCAATTAGAAATAAAATTCACCCTCCTTGCATTTGCCGATCGCATTTTTCATGGGCTCAATTTACCGAGCATTTGCTGCAATGCCTGGTTGCCGGCATAATCCGCTGCCAGCGAATCCTCGAAGCGACGCCATTTACGGCGAATTTTGCGCACGGCCATTCGATCGACATAGTTGCAGACAGGGATGAAATCAGAATTGCCGATGTTGTCGATGACCACCAGGGTCCCTTCAGTTTCATTGACCTTTTGATAAACGATATTATGGGACTTCAGGGACATTGTCACGATTTTCCATTTTAACAGGTACTGCTTCAGCGCCGTCAGTCCCCGGGAGAGATTGCGATAATCAAGCCCGCTGGCATGGTCGCTGTCGAAATAATTCTCCAGGGTTTTGGAAACCGCTCCGTTGTAGTCCCGGATCAGATCGAAAACGGCTCCCGCCCCGCGGCTGGTTTCGATGTTGCCGTGAAACCTGACCAGCATCTGCCAGGAGATCGCACGTTTCTCCAGCAGCCGGTAATAGGCCTGCTCCCGCCGGGTTTCTTTGTGGTCCCCGGCAAATACGACCTTGATGCACCTGGTTTCATCCGTCGGATGAAAATAACACTCGTGGCGTAAACCTCTGGCGATCAGGGATGATGGTTCGAGGATCAGCATGCGGCTCGCATAAGATATTGGTGGATATTAAGGCAACAATGAGTGCATTACCCTTAAAAATAAGCATTTATACCGGTTGTCAAAATCACGCCCCGGTTGCCGGATATGCCCACGCGCCGAAATTAATTCAAGAACAATATAACACGGAGGATTCACCTTCTTTTGGTTTATAGCACCGAAAAATCATCCCACGATATAGGCCCCGGTCCCCACGGCTATCAGGACATTGTCTGAATTGCAAAGCTCCATGCGCGTTACGGCCACCTTGTTGCCGGTGCGCATGACGGTTCCGCTGGAGGCAAAGCGATCTCCCCGTCCGGGCCTCAGGTAGTCTACGCGCATGTCGATGGTTCCGATTCTGGCGATCCAGTCGGTGATTTCGTCGCGGGAGTAACCCTGCATTCTTTCGGCGGCCGAGGCCGTGGCGACCAGACCGCCGGTGGTGTCCAGGACGGCCGAAATGACACCGCCGTGAAGAATGCCGTGAACGGCGTTGCCGATCAGCTCAGCGCTCATGGCAAACTCAAACCCGGCCTCCCCCGGCTTCAAGTGGGCAACCCTCAAACCCAATAGCCGGTTGAAGGGCAGATTCTCATAAACCCCGCGCACGATTTCCAGCAGGGCATCAATCTTGTTTTGGGATTCGGGCATAAACACAGTCCTTCGGATTTGAGATTTGTCCGCCTCCGGCGGATTCGGGTCTCGTATTTTTGCAAGACGCATTGGTCTCTCACCGCAGCGGTAGAACCTTTTTGCGTCCACCGCTGGAAGGCGAGGTTTAATGCCGGATGCCAAGCTTCTCCAGAGTTTCGGCAGTGGGAACGCCATTGTTGTCGCAGCCCCGCAGCCTGTAGTAGCAATCGAGCATCTTCTCCAGAGGAACCGTGCGTTCATGAAGATCCCCTTCGCGCCCCTGCTTCAAAAAGCGCTCGGGCAGGGTGTCGTCCTGGCGCGATATTCCCTCCCGGCAGTTCATGTGCCGCTCCAGCACGTGGATGCGGTCGCCGGCCGCTAGAAATTCAGCGCTCGACATCGGAATGCCGGACACCGCTTCAAACAGGTCGGCATAAATGCTGAAATCGACCAGCCTGGTCGCCACCCGGGGCATGTATTGCATCGCGATTGCCAGCACAGGATCCGGGGTGTACTTGGTCAGCGGTGATTCGAGGGTGTAGGCATAGGCGGTGAACTCGCAGGTTTGCAGCGAGTTGACGCCGCAGTAGGCGCTTTCGAACAGTTTGGTGAATTCAGCTTTGGCAGCGGTTTTATAAGGATTTAGAAATTTGAAATAGATTTCCAGAGCCACCAGATAGGCAGTCAGGTGACAGGCGCCGCGATTGGCCACGGCATAGGCCAAGCCCTGCCCCCAGGATCCCCTCGGATCGTAGGCGGGCATTTCGAGACCTTTGACGTTGATGGCAAATTCACGGCCGCCGTATTTTTGCGCCAACCAGCGGGTGCCGTTGGCCAATTCATCGCCCTGATCCCAACGCCGGGCGATTTTAAGCAGGGTTTCGGCAACGCCTTCGGGTGATCCGAATTTGAGCCGGGTTTCCATCATTCCTTTGGCGCCGGCCTCCATGACGTAAGAAAGGGTGGCGCCGGCGGAAATGGTGTCCATGCCCATGCGGCCGCAGATGTCGTTGAACTCGGTGATTCGGTCGCTGTCGAAAATCCCCAGGTTGGACCCCAGCAGATGAACGGATTCATATTCCGGTATGTGCTGCTCGCTGCCGTCCGGGTAGGTGCCTTTGTGCCCGCAGAGGATGGTGCAGGGTTTGCAGGTGTCGAAGCTGGTGCTGTATTTAATTTGCATGGCCTGACCCGAAATGCCCTCGGCCCTTTCGTCGCTTCCGCGGCGAAAATTATTGACCGGTATCAGCCCGGCCGCGTTGCAGGGACGGGTGTTGGCGTTGGTGCCGAAATTGCGATAGAGGTTTCCGGTGTACTGATTGGCCTTGATGTAGCGGGTCGCTTTCAGGCAGACCGCCTTGAATTTGGCCGGTATCGACGGCAGAATCCGATAGGTTCCCCCGCGGGCGACGATGGCTTTCAGGTTCTTGGCGCCCATGACAGCACCCATGCCGCCGCGGCCGAGAAAGCGATGGCCGCTGGCGATATTGGCGTAGCGCACCCGATTTTCCCCCGCCGGACCGATGGCCAGTACACCGGTATTTCTGTCGCTGCTCAAAGCCCGCTGGGTGTCAAGGGTGTCCCTGCCCCACAGATGGGCGGCATCCTGGAATCCTACCCCGTCGCTGTCGATTTCCAGATACACCGGCTTTTCGGATCGGCCGTGAATCAGCAACCCGTCATAGCCGGCCGTTTTATAGGCCATGCCGAACGGCCCCCCGCATGACGCGGTCAGCATGATTCCGGTCAAAGGCGATTTGGTCACGGCAGCGAAGCGACCCGAACAGGGCGCCCCGGTCCCCATTAAAACGCCCATCATAAAGGCCAGGTAATTGTCTTAGCCCAACGGATCAATACCCGGCTGCAGCCGTTCGAACAGCAGTTTGAGTCCCAGGCCCTTGGCACCCAGATACAGCTTGCGGTCGTCGTCGGTTACTTGAAATTCGTTGACCTGCTCTGAAGTGAGATCGATCTCCAGGACGCGGTTGCTGGTTCCGACTACTTTTTTTCTTTCAGATTCCATTGATAACCCCGGTTGAGGATACGAGCAGCTGCCCGGCCGGTAGACCGCTGACGGCTACTTCGGGTAGCCGGTTATTTGCCTGATGCGTTCATACAGGGGTTTCAGGCGTTTGTACATCTTTTTGTAAACGTCGTGGTAAAGCGCGTTGTACACCTTGTGGCTGCCGGGGTCCGGCTCGAAGACCTCGCCGATGTGGGTCATTTCGGCGACCGCGGTTTTGAAATCCGGGTGCAGGCCCAGTCCGACGGCCGCATCGATAGCGGCACCCAGTCCCGAGGTCTCGTAAAGATGCGGCCGGGCGGTGGGCAACCCGAAAATGTCGGCTGTCAGCTGCATGGCTTGGCGGCTCTGGCTACCGCCGCCCGAAACGCGCAGGCCGTCGATTCGTGTACGGCTGCGCTTTTCGATGCGCTCCTTGCCTTCCCGCAAGGCGTAGGCCAATCCCTCCAAGATGGCGCGATACAGGTGGGCCCGGGTGTGGACATCCCCAAACCCAATCACGGCCCCTTTGGCTTCCGGCCCCGGCATCTTCAAACCCGGTGTCCAGTAAGGCTGCAGCATCAGGCCCATCGATCCCGGTTCGATTTGCTCGACCAGCCGGTCGAACAGTTCTTCCGGGGTATGCCCGGATTTGTCGGCTTCCCTTTGTTCGAGGTAGCCGAACTGCTGCTTGAACCAGTTAACCATCCAGTAACCGCGGAAGACCTGGACTTCGACGGTGTAGTGGCCGGGCACCGCGGAAGGATAAGGTGGAATCAGCGGAATGGGTTCGACATATTTTCGGTGGGTCACGTTGATGGTAGCCGTAGTGCCGTAACTCAAACAGCCGATATTGGACGCCAGGCTTCCGGAGCCGATGACCTCACAGGCCTTATCGGCCGCAGATGCTATCAGGGGCAGTCCCTCAGGAATGCCGGTTGCCCGGGCCGCCGGGGTGGTGATGGTTCCCAACACCTGGCCGGTGGGGATCAGCTCCGGCATCATGGCTTCTGTGATGGTAGACAGCACCCGCCATTTCCAATTCCAACCCGCCGACCAGCGCTGCTGTTTGTAGTCGAAAGGAATGTAAGCCACCTGACAGCCGACGGAATCGACGAACCTGCCGACCAGCCGGTAAGTCAGGTAGCCCGAAAGCAGGAGATATTTGTGGGTATTTTGCCAGATTTCCGGCTGATGGGTGGCGATCCAGTTGGCCTCGGCCTCCGACTGCAGGTAGGCCACCGTTTTTTTAAGGCCGGCCAGGCCGAAAACAATGCCCCACCATCCGGCCACCGGCGGCAACCCATGGGTTTTGCGCTGATCCAGCCAAAGCATGGCGGGGCGCAGGGGCTTGCCGCCGGCATCAACATTGATCACGGTGCCGCGCTGGGTGGTCAGGGCCACCCCGGCAATCCGCTGCTTGTACTTGTGATTTTGGTGCCAGAGTCCCTGGCAGGCCCGGCAGAGAGCATCCCAGAAGACATCCGGATCCTGCTCGGCCCAAGCCGGCTGCTCGGAAAAATACGGCGTGAACGGCACGAGCTGCTTGGCCAGCAGCCGGCCATGAAGATCGAAAATCAATGCTCTAAGACTCTGGGTCCCGTTGTCGATTGCCAACAGCAGGTCTTTTTGGCCCATTGATCACCTTCAAAAAATTGGCTGTGCGAAAAGGTATTCCGGTTGTGTTAAATAAAATTTGTTTCCTAGTTTTATAAAATTTCACCTCTCTGCCCATTGGATACGATTCGACGGTAAAAATCGCCCAGGGCGGCTGCCGCGGTCCGCAGCGAAAACATTCTGCTTTTGCGGACGATTTCAACGGGTCTGAGCGGCAGCGCATGGGCGTGCCGCCAATGATCGCGATATGTTGTGATCTCCGCTTTCCAGCGCCGCCGATTCCAGGGCAGGACGGGACGGCACAACGTCTTGATGCGTTTTAAATAGGCCGTTCCGCCCTCCGGTGTCAACAACCCAATGCGAACCCGCCGCAACAAAAGATCGGTCAGATGCCTGACCTGTTCATTTTGGGCCGCATAGGGCAGTTCGGCCCAAATGGTGTGGGTCCCGGGAATGAGCGCCAGATCCCTGGCCGTGGCTTTGCTGACGATGGTCTCAGCCGCCCGGCCGTAGCGGCCGCAAAGACGTCGCCAGATCCGGGGGGATAATCCGGCATCCGGGCGCACTTGCTGTGGAATCCTGTCGAAGGCCGGTGCCTTGCGGTTTAGTCTTGTCTCCGGCGGCAAATAGGGTTTGGCCGCCTTGAGCGCATCGATGGCCAGTCGCCGGAACGTTGTCAGTTTGCCGCCAGTGACAGTGATCAGGCCATCCCGGGTCCAGACAACGTGTTCGCGTGATTCTTCGGATGGCTTCAACTTGCCTTCGCTGAGCACGGGCCGGATACCGGCGAAAGCACACAGGCAATCCTGCAGCGAGATATCGAGGGACGGAAAAATGGCCCGAATCCCTTCCAACAGGTAGGCGACTTCTTCTTCGGAGATTTTCGGCTCAACCGACAGCTTTTCGGTGTGGTCCAGATCCGTGGTGCCGACCAGGATGGTTCCCTCCCAGGGAACGGCAAAAACCGCCCGCTGATCCGCCGGGTGCATGAAGGAAAAGCCTTTGGTAAGCGGCAGCACGTCGGCCGGAAATACCAAATGACTGCCGCGTAAAGGCCGCAGGTGACGCCGGGTCTGGGGGGAAGGGTGCAATTTTTCGGCCCAGGAACCGGTAGCGTTTATGACTGCCGGAGCGTGCAGGGTCAGGCGGTCGAGGGTTTCCACATCCTCGACATCGACACTGCACACCCGGCCCTGATTGTCGCGGTTGATGCGGGTTACAGCGGTATAATTCAGCGCCCGGGCACCGGATGCCACCGCCTCGTTGATGAGACGCAAAACCAGACGGGAATCATCGACCTGGGCATCCAGAAATTCAAAACCGCCTTTAAGACCGTCTGACTTCAGGTAGGGGACCATCTGTTTGAAGCTTTCGCCATCGTGAAATTGATGCTGTCGCTCCCGGGCCATAATATCATATAACGACAAGCCGACCTGCAGGGTCCGCCTGCCCGGGCGCTGATCTTCGTAGATCGGCAGCAGGAATCCCAGCGGTTCAACCAGTCCGGGGGCTTCCTTGAGCAATCGCTCGCGCTCCTCGACGGCGATTTTGGTCATTCTGAAATGGCCTTCCTTGAGGTAACGCAGCCCGCCATGAACCAACTTCGATGAGCGGCTGGAAGTACCCCAAGCAAAATCCCGCTGCTCGACGAGCAGGACCCGCAACCCAATTCGGGCTGCCTCTCTGAATATGCCGGCCCCGGTGATGCCGCCGCCAATGACGATCAAATCCCATCGGTCGGGGGTGTCTGTTAATTTCATTGGTTTCTCCGGTTTTTCATCGTCCTCCGTCATCTGCTTGCCCAGCGACTTGTCCCGTCGTAGCTCGAAGAGCGGAGCCGGAAGCCTGAAAGGCGAAGCAGGGTCATCTGTCGTCCGTCATCGGTCCTCTGTCATCCGTCATCTGTCTTCCGGCATCTGTCATCCGGCATCCGTCATCTGTCTTCCGTCTTCTGTCCTCCGTCATCTGTATTCTATACATCCGGCAGCAGCTTACCTGGATTCATCTGCTGCCCGGGATCCAGATGATCAAAGACGTTTTTCAGGGTGCTGATGCCCAGAACACCCTTTTCAGCGCTCAGGTAAGGAAGGTGATCAAGCCCGACGCCATGCTGATGGCTGATGGTCCCGCCGGCGTCGACAATCGCCCGGCTGGCCGCTTGTTTGGCGGATCGCCAGGCTTCCAGTGTTGACCGGGATTTTTCAAGCAGCCGGAACACAAAGGTTGTGTAAATGCTGGAACCGGTCGGATATACATGGGAAAGATGGGTGAATATGTGAGCCCTCTCGTCGCGGACGGCCAACGCCCTGGTGATGGACTGCTCGACCGCCTTCATGGTTGCGGTGACCTTGTCCCAGGCAACGGCAGTTTCCAGCGTATCGACCGCATAGCCCATGTCCCAGAGGGTGTTGCGCAGGTAGGCGGATCTAAAACGGTTTTTTTTCCAGGCACGGCCCATGGCCTTTCCAACCGCAAGGCCTTTGTTGCGGCGCACAATCGCAAGGGCCTCGCCTCTGGCAGCCGTGGTCAGACGCCGGGATCCGGTGAATCCCATCAGGCACATGCAGGCCTGCCTGTCCGTTAAACCGCGCAGGTGCAGATAGCGCCGCAGCATTGCAATCGGTCCGTCATGCCCGGCCATGGCCAGGTTGGTAAGGGTTTCACCCGGATTGCTCAAACGAATCATAGAGAATGGAATGCCGGCACCGGCGACGGTCTTGACGGCCGCTTTGCCCTGTTCCCAGCTTGGGAAAAAGACTCCGTGAACCTCGTCTTTTTCCGGAAGATGAGATATCCTGACCGTAACCCGAGCCAGCACCCCCATGCGGCCTTCCGAGCCCAGCAAAATCTGGCGCAGATCGGGTCCGGCAGCCGAGGCCGGAAAGGGCGGCAATTCAAGCATACCCCGGGGGGTGACGACTTGCCCCCCGGCAAACAGCTGGTCGATTCTGCCGTAATGGCGCGACTGCTGCCCGCTGGAACGGGTTACCACCCAGCCGCCCAGGGTCGAATACTCGAATGATTGCGGGTAGTGACCCAGGGTAAATCCCTTGGCGTTCAGGTGCCTTTCGAGCTCGGGGCCGCGTACGCCGGCCTCAAAGGTGGCCAGCATGTTGTCTGCATCGATCCGGATCAGGCGGTTGAGGTGTGCAAGAGACAAGCTCAGAACCGCCTTCTCACCCTGAGAAACGTCCAGGTGGCCGACCACACTCGTGCCGCCGCCGAAGGGAATCACGGCGATATCGTGATCGGCAGCGAACGACAGGAGCGCCTGAACCTCTTTGACCGATGCTGGCCTGGCGACGCCGTCCGGAAAGCGCTGCAGCAGACCGCAGCGCAAAGCGACCCAGTCCGGCAGGCTTTGCCCGTGAGCATGATCCAGCCGCAGCTTGGGG
>Ga0049119_1000261_pt1 | contig 13783 bp, 10 predicted proteins | sample WorMetLIZAISLAND_2_FD_57363 | JGI IMG/M metagenome (GOLD analysis project Ga0049119, IMG submission 57363) | Marine gutless worms symbiont microbial communities from Max Planck institute for Marine Microbiology, Germany - Olavius geniculatus... | ecosystem: Host-associated > Annelida > Digestive...
GCCATAATGAAAAGAAAAAGCCGGTTTCCGCATGGCGAAAACCGGCTTTTTCTTGACTGCCCCGGCGGCCTGGCCCTTCAGGCGCCGGCCGAATCGCTCAGCCACAGATATTGATAGGGCGCAGTCTCCAGGTACTCCCCACTGATTCGTTCCCCCCCGATCAAATCGACGACGGAATCGCCGATGCCCAGTTTCGCCAGGGAAACCGGGCCCGGCCGAGAAGAGACATTGGTTATGGCCCAGATAACCTGTTCGGCGCAAAAGCGTTTAATCCCAAAAATTTGAGGACCCAGATCGATAATTTCGAACCCGGCGTTGGGGTGAAAGGCTTTTTGCTGTTTGCGTATTTTGATGAGCTCGAGATACGGGTAAAACACCCGGGAGCGAAAGGACTCGGGATTTTTCAAATCTGCAAGGATATTTTCGGCCTGCAGCTTTTCGCGGTTGACCGTCCGGGCCCGGCCGGTTTGCGCAACCCCTTCAACCCAGTTGCGGGATCCCAGCAGACTGTGGATGTAGGTGGCCGGAACCCCCGGCAGGGCATATTGAATCGCCTGGGAAGCCAGAAACTTGCCGGCCCGGGTTGCGGACCTGTCGGTCAGGATGGCGTCCACGTAGGTGATGTTCAATTCGTAGGGACTCTCGGACCCGTCGGAATTTTGTTTGTAGGAAACCCGGCCCCCGTTGGCTTTGACGATTTCGATGAGTTCCTCGAGCTCGGCGGTTTCCAGAATGCCCTCCAGGGGACGCACGCCAATGCCGTCGTGGGAAGCGGTGAAGTTGAAAAACGTGTTGGTATCAGACTCCAGATGAAGGCCCCGGGCCCATTGCGACAGGACGGAGGCATCTTCTTTGACGAAGGTGTAGAACAGCAGCGGCGGCAGGGTAAAATTATAGACCATCTGGGCCTCATCGCGGCCGTCCCCGAAATAGCCGATATTTTCATCATGGGGCACATTGGTCTCGGTAATGATGCGAACGTCCGGGGCAACCACGTCCAGCACGGCCCTAAACAGCTTGACCACATTATGGGTTTGCGGCAGGTGAATGCAGGTGGTTCCGATCTGCTTCCATAGATAGGCGATCGCATCCAGCCTCAGAATGGCGGCGCCCTGAGCGACGTAAAACAAAAGGACCTCGATCATTTTTGCCAGCACATCCAGGCTTTTGAAATTAAAATCAATTTGATCGGCACTGAAAGTCGTCCACAGGTGAACCTTGCGCCCGTCTTCTTTATCGTAAGCCGATAAAAGCGGCAGAGACCTGGGACGCGTGACCATCGACAAATCGGCGGCGGGATCGGTCTCGATGGCAAAATCGGCAAAACCGTCCCGGCCCTCCAGATAGTTTTTAAACCACCGGCCCCGGGATGAAAAGTGGTTGACCACATAGTCAAACATCAGCTCAAAGTCCTGCCCGATGGACCCAACCTCATCCCAGGTGCCCAGCGCCGGATCGATCTGGAAAAAATCCATAACCGAAAACCCGTCATCGGACGAATAGGGGAAAAAAGGCAAAAAGTGGATACTTGAAACCGCGCCTTTCAAATACGCATTGGCAAATCCGTGCAGGGTCGCCAGGGGCGCCTCACCTTCCCGGTTGAGGCTGTCGCCGTAAGTAATCAAAACCACATCTTTCTCGGAAAAATACCCGTCCCTCTTACGCCTTTGGACCGCAAATTTTTCGAGCAAGGGAAGCATTTTGCAAAAGGCTTGCTTGCCCAGGTCCTCGCCGTAAATCTCTACCAACAAGCGTTTGATGGCCTCGATGCCTTCCATCAGTTCACCTTTTTTGTGCTGAAGGTTTATATTTTATCGGTCCTATGACCAAACATTAGGCCGATCTTCCATGACCTTGTGATTTTATAATAATTTCAGAGAGGTGAAGTATTGATGTGCTGGCGTAATGGAATGAGGACCGCAGCGCCGGCCACCTGATTGCAACACTCCAATACTCCATCACCCCAGTATTCCATGATCGATAGATTCTCGATATTCCTTAATATTGCTTATAGTTCCGTGTTTTATGAACCGCCGATCTCGAATACGCTCGGGGTGTAGTCGGGCGGCGGTTCAAATCCCAGAAGCGTCAGGCAGGTCGCCGCCAGATTGCTGATTCCCGGCTCTTCAAGGTCCGCCAGCTTTAGGGTTATCGTACCGCTGGATTCGTACACATAGACGAAGACCGGATTGAGCGAGTGCGCTGTTCGAATTTTGGGTTCACCGGTTTGCTCGTCATAAATTATTTCGCCGGTTTTACGATCGCACTCATACATGTCGTCCGAGTTGCCGTGATCGGCCGTCACAACTAAAATCCCGCCGGCCTTTTTTACGGCTGCCAGCAGCCGCGCCACACACAGATCGACGGCCTCGACCGCAATCTCGACGGCCGCAGGCACGCCGGTGTGTCCGACCATGTCGCCGTTGGCATAATTGAGCCGGATAAAATCGTATCGCCCGCTGTTGATGGCTTCGACCACGGTGTCGGTTATCTCGGCCGCTTTCATCCAGGGGCGTTGCTCGAAGGGAACGGTGTCGGACGGGATCTCGACGTAGTCCTCCAGGTCGTCGTCGAACTTGCCGGACCGGTTGCCGTTGAAAAAATAGGTCACGTGACCGAATTTTTGGGTTTCGCTGATGGCCAGCTGCCTGACGCCGGCCTTGACGAGGTACTCCCCGACGGTGCGGTTGATGCCGGGCGGATTGACCAGGTATTTTTTAGGGATCAGCGCATCACCGTCGTATTGCATCATGCCGGCAAATTTTACATTGGGCTTTGGACCCCGGGGGAATTTGTCGAAATCATCATCCTCGAAAGCCATACTGATCTCGATGGCCCGGTCCCCGCGGAAGTTGAAAAGAATGACGCTGTCATGGTCTTTTATCGGTCCCAGGGGGGCGGCGTCCCGGGCGATCACAAACGGGGGCAGGTCCTGGTCGATGGCGCCCGGATTCTCACGGCGCAGCGTTTCGATCGCCTCCCGGGCCGAGCCGAAGCTGCGGCCCTGGCCCAGGACATGGGTTTGCCAACCCCGTTCGACCATGCCCCAGTTGGCCTGGTAGCGGTCCATGGTGATCTGCATGCGCCCGCCGCCGGAGGCAATCGCGTAGTCGGTCTCGTTATCCCGATTGAGCCCGCTTAAAAATTCCTCGAGCCGATCGACGTAATCCAGGGCGGAGGTCGGCGGTACATCGCGCCCGTCCAGCAGAATATGAACGCAAGCGGTGGCCACACCTTCGTTTTTGGCTTCTGCCAGAAGGGCCTCCAGGTGGGTGATATGGCTGTGAACGTTGCCGTCCGAGAAAAGGCCGATAAAATGCAGCCTGGATTGGTGGCCGGTGACGTTGGCGATCAATTCCCGCCAGACGGCGCCTTCATAAAGCACGCGGCTCTCGATGGATTCTTTTACCAGCCGAGCGCCCTGGGCAAACACGCGGCCGCAGCCGATGGCGTTGTGACCGATCTCGCTGTTGCCCATATCTGCATCCGAGGGCATGCCCACTGCTGTGCCATGGGCTTTTAGTTTGGCCGCCGGTACTTTTTGGGCCAGCCAGTCCAGTGTCGGCGTGCTGGCACGGTTGACCAGATCGCCTTGAGCACAGGTTCCGATACCGATCCCGTCTAAAATCGCCAGAACAACCGGGCCCCGGGGACCCTTGAACTTGCCGGCCGTTTTCAGCGCTTCCATTTAAACTCCTGTTATGCGTGAATTTGTGAATAATTACCTGAGCGTATGAACAGCTTGGGGCGCAGGGCCAAACCTGCTTGACCGCAAATCTTAAAATGCAAACACCTTCAGCGGCATCTGTTTGGGGGGCGTCCTGCCTCCCCGCTCCAGGATGAGCCGTTTTACAAAGACTAACTATGATTCCAAAATTGTCAAAAACCACGGTGGTTTGGCCACTGCACCCTCGCAGCCGATGGAATTAACGGGTTCATTTTACCAACTGCCTGATTTTCTGGGGATAACTTTCAGGGAAAACCCAAACCGCATCGTCTTGGTTCCATCTCAAACCGCGCTGCAGCGGCCCGGCGCCGTGCTTCAAGGTCAGCAGAAGGTCGGTACTCACCCAGGGACTTTTTACAAAATAGCCGTGTCCGTTGCCTGAAGCGACATTTTCAGCGGCGGCAACATCAATAAGGGTGGTTTTTCCAAATTCCTTCAAATGTTGCAGATCTTCGGGTGTGAGCCCGAGTTCACCGGGAGCGCCCAGGCGTGGCCATCCAAAGAATCTTAAAGCCCATTTAAGCGCCGTATCGTTGGCATTGGTGTAGATAGTAATTGCGGTGGCGACATCATTAAATCCATCCCTGTACCTGGCAGTAAAGAGCATCGTGTCGATGTCCGGTGCCGCAAAAATCACTTCACCGATCCTCAAGCGCTCCCTTATCTCGGATGCGGGAATTTGCGAGGCGCTCAGCCTCAGCTCATGCAGTGCCTGGCTGACGATTCGCGCCCCGGCACTGTAGCAGAGAATGTGAATGTTATCGACATCGGTCTTTTCCAGCAGATACATCAAGAGCAACCTGAAATGCTGAGCGGTAAAAGCGGCCGTTTCCGTGTCAGAAAAATAATCCCGCAACCGCTGACGTGAAGGCCAGGAATAGGCGATGAATGCCCCGTTATAACCCAGGTAGTGCCACAATTCGGCGGCCACCAGAACCGGGTAGGTAAAATCGACTTTGAATCCCGGAACAAAGATATAAATCGTTCTGGTTTTCGATCGGGACAGGCGGGTTTTAAGGCGCTCGAGGAATCGGTCTTTTGCATCGCTTTCTGCCTGCAGGGATTCTTCGAGCAATTTGGAAGCGGCTCCAAGTTCGTGCAGCATTTCGATCCGGTCAATTTGAATGGGAACCGATTGGGTGCGCTCGCGCGTTACGCTGGCTTTTTTTATCTCCTGCCAGTCCATCTCCTGCGACCCAAAGTGGACTTCGGCCGTCCCGAGATAAAGACTCATGCTCCGGTCGTTTCCATAAAACAACGGATGTAACAAAGCCACATCCGTCGGTTGGCGGTCTGTGGCATAGAACACTTCTATGGCAGGAGGCGTGATGTCATCCGGAAGTTCGTCATAAAGCCTGGTGACGCCGTCTTCGAAAATAAGCGGTGTCGACATGAGCACGGCTTTTTGGAGAACAGCCGGCCGATTGTAAAAGACCAGTGCACCGATAAGTATGATGACAACTGCGGGAATCCATATCTTCTTTGGCGGGTATCTCATCTGATCGCTCCCCGGAGCATGACCACGCACCGAGCTGGATGTTAACGGCCGCACCTGTTTATAATCAATACTGCCCAGTTTGTACCAAAGCGGTTTTCGTCGATCAAGCCACCACCTATGAATCTGTCCTGTCGGTGTGGTGCTTTATGGTTTCTATCATGCGCTTTTCGATGTAGGGGAAAAAGGGATTATACCGCAGACGCATGAAATGATTAAGGGAAACCCGCAACACTCCTCTTTCTCCGCGGGGTTCCAAACTTCCCAGGGTCATCGCCGATTCGGGCGACGAACCGGTGATTCTCCCATAAATCAAATCATCCGCAGGAAAGGGAACGGCGACATGGGATAGCGAAAAAACGCCCCCCGGCCACTGCAGGCCAAGGGGGACCTCGACTGCGCCGCTGGACGCCGCCTGGCGGTTTCGGGCGATGACTTCCGAGGAATTATCGCTTGCGTTGGTTACGATCGTCAGATCGTAAGGCAACCGGTCTTTGGCCGCCAGCTGTTCAAGGATGCGGTGGTGGCCTGATTTTATAAAAGATTTGATGGCCGCTGAGCGGTTGATGTCGAAAAGCACCAACGCGTGGTTGCCGGGCTCCAGGTTGTTGTAAAAAACCTCGGTGACCGCACTGGTGCGAACCGTCCCGTCCACGATGGATTGAAAGGTAAGCGAGGGCGGAAGGCGTGTCAGCTTACTTTCCCTTTTCATGGCTTGGATTTGCCTTTGAACGGCTCTGGTGAGCCGGTAGGTCTGCGTCCCCGCGTTTTTCGGAAAGGAAACATACTTATAGGGATCGTATTCCGTTTCGATCGCCGTCCATTTGAATTTTTCGAAAAAGGGAATAAAACTGAGAAACTTGTGCCAGTCGGCAAACATGGCCAGGCGGGTGACACCCACTGCGGGTGAAAACATCACCAGCTGGTCGGGCACAGCCGCGCCGGAATCGTCAATGGCATCCAGGGTGTATTTCAGCGCCAGGGCGGCCCCATTTGAATAACCCACCATAAAAAATGGTTTCCGACCGCCCGTCCGATGAATGACCTGGCGGACAGCGATGTGAACGGCAGCCAGCCAATCCTGCCACCGGGCCGCATCGATACCGGCCGGTATGGTTCCGTGTCCCGGCAGTCGCAGACCCAGCACATAGATATCCTGTGAGACCAGTATTTCGGCAGCCTTTCTCAAACTATAGGGGGAATCCGTTAATCCATGCAGGAGAAGCGCGCCGCCTTTAATGTCTGAAGGTATCAGTTCATAGGAACGATTCCAGTTGCGGGTAAAGGTCTGCGGGTTATGCGACCCGTTCGGCAGATACCGGCTCAATTGGTTATCTACAGTATCGGGCGTATTTTCGACCACCTCTCGCTTCAGTTCCTCAAAAAGCCGTTCTTCGATTTCAAGGTAGGTCTGAAAGGTGATATCGCCGTCACCCTCGTCGGCAACAAACTCCGATTTCAATTCCAAAGTGTGCCACGGCTCCAGCTCCGGCATCCGACGGGCGTCCAGAGCGGCCAGAACAAGAACGGTGGCAAGCACTGCCAGGACGATAACGGATAGTCGTAGGGACCACTTTATAATCGATTCCATCTTTGACGCTTTTAGGACTGTAGGCTTAAAATGGTATGCTGGCACCAAAAACCACAAAGGCTACCTGCTCGCCGGAGGCCGTCAGCACGACCTGCCCGGTAGCCTCCGAAATGGCCAAGGTCCATCCGAGGCCGTCGCGCATCTTGGCATAGCCGTCTTCAGCACCCTGCAAAATGAGTTTGCCGTCGACGACCTCCTGGCGTTCGATGGCCGTGGCCGGCCGCTTATCGTCGCCGGTTGCCCGGCTGATGGTCTTCTTGGCAAAGTCGATTCGCAGAAATCGCGGCAGTCCGACGCTTTCGATGGATATCTCCTCACAGGCGCCGTCCGGCGTGCATTCGATCACCCGGTTGACCGACACCAGCAAAGGTTTCGAACCGTCGAAATCCCCGGCCCCTGCAGCAGATGCCGCGGTCAGCACACCCAAAATCGCCCACATGATTAAACGGTATCTTTTCATCGTAGCCTCCGATCGCAAAAATCCATAAATATTCTAACGTTGAAAACCTGATTCTCTGGACCAGGTCAGAGCGCCTGAGGATTGCCATAATCGAAAGCCATGGGGTACTGGAATAATGGAATGCTGCAATACCTGGTTTGGTTGAATGAGATCTTATTTTATGTGGATGGCACTGATCAGGCATTAAAATCCAGGCATCATCCGCTTTTCATACCCAATATACCAATTTTCCACCATTCCATTATTCCATTGGTTTTTTAAAGACAAATACCAACCCTCAGGAATGAAATCAAAGCATGATCCTCCGGGGGAATTTTACTTGACACTGTAACCCCGGCCCTCGAGACAGGCGGCGTATGCACGATTGTACGAATTGCGCTGCTGCATGTACTGATTGGCCTGCTGCTGCTCCCACTGCTTTTGCTGCTGCTCGGCCTGGCGGTTGTGCCGCGAGCTGCGCATGCCACCGAGGGCACCCCCGGTAATTCCGCCGATAGCCGCCCCGGTTCGGGCGCCGCTGCTGCCCCCGGCAATGCCGCCGATAACCGCACCACCGGCGCCGCCCAGCAACCCGCCGCCAAGGGTGCTGCCGCCGACACTCTTGCGTTCCTGGGACGGTGGCGGAGAGCTGGCTTTGGGCATCTGCATGGGATCGAAGCCGGTCTGCCCCTTGGCCCAGGTGTAGCACTCGTACTTGTCCTTCTCCATCTGATCGTTGCTCTGTCCCTGAGCAGGATAGACGATAACCTCCTGGGTCCAGCCGTGTGAAACGAAAAGCAGCATCATGACCAGGGCTGCGGACAGCTGTTTAAAGTTGTTCATTTTAGGCCTCCCTTCTATGTTCTGGTATAGGAAACAGTCAGATAATGCACATTAATCGGATAAGGATCAAGTATTTATACGGGTTGTCATAAATTTTCATGCCCTATCGCGCACAACGAAGCAGGTAACATTGGAAACGCTCATGGCAGCAATAAAAGATCTTCGTATCTCAGACACATCGGCTTGATGTCTACGAGGTATAAGCTGAGGTCTGTTTCTAATGATTATGCTTATTTTAATTCAGCTCGCAAAGGACTTTCCATAGACGGCCTGGATTAAAAAATTCGGCATATCTGCCAACAACGATAATGCAATGAGTTGGCCAGTTTTGCATAAATAGCTCTAAATCGATATTCAGTGCAAAGGGAGATAGTTGAGAAATTTAATAATCGCTATCATCTTGATTTGTGTGCTGGCATTTACTGCGGCCGGCTGTCAATCCATCAAGATCGTCAATGAGGCTGGCATTGAGATTGGATACAAAACCAGCCGTCAAGACCAAAATAGATGGATGGCTGGAGAAGGGTTATAAAAAGTTTGTCAAAGGTGTCGCGGATCTATGCGGGACAGAGCCCAATGGCGGTTTGCACGAATACATGAACGGCAAGTCGGGCGCTTTGATTTATGCGATATACAGAAATGATCCGGACAGATTAGATTAGCCCTCCCTGCTCAACCGGAAGATGACGTCCTGAAGGGGCGTAACCGTCACACCATTTTTCAGCGGGTAGGACGCTTTCACCGGCGCAACCACAAATGCCTGGTCGGGTGCAATGTCTTCCAGCGCGTTCCAGAATCCCTTGCTGACCCTTGGGACCGTTGCCGCCTTCAGCTCCATGGCAATCACACGCCGGCCTCGCCTCAAAACAAGATCGATTTCGGCACCTGCGCCGGTGCGGTAGAAAGAAGCTTCGTAGCCGCCGGCAGACGCCAGAATGTTCTCCATGGCGTAGCCCTCGAAAGATGCACCCACAACAGGATGCGAAAGCAGGTCATCATGGGTGCGGATGTCGAGCAGCGCATGCAGAATACCGCAGTCGCGGATATGGAATATCGCTTGACACCATTTTTGCAAAATCTTATTTTACATATGTGATGACTTCTCTAAAACTATTATCTGTAATTCTGGCAGGTTTGTGGCTTGGGTCCTGTGTCCTCACAGGATCTCCCAACATATCCCGCCCCGCGCAGGATAAGCCCGCGCGAGCCCCAACGCAGTCCTCGGAGACACAGGAGGCCGCAGATAAGTCGCCCTCCGGCCAGGGGGATCCGCAGCAAACAGCCAAGGGGGAGCGCAAAGAGGCTTCCGGGAAATCGTCATCCAGCCCGGAGACATCCCCGCAGACCGCCGGGAACGAATCGCAACATGCCGCCGAAACCCAGCCCGGGGCTGCCCAAAAGGATGCAGCCAGCCGCCCGGATTCCCCCGGTATGGCGGATTCAAAATTGGCGGAAGCCCGCCATAATTTGCAGATCAGCGAGGCCACCGAGAATCGCATCGCCGCTGAACTCGAGCAACTAAAAAATTCAGGATCGGCAACGCCTGAAACCATTAAGAATTATGAGGACTATCATGCCAGCGTCAAGGAGATGGTAGCCGAAAACCGCAGAATCCTGGCCCGAATGGAAGCCGCCAAGGCCCGGCATTCTTCGGCACCGACATCTTCCGCAACAACCGGTCGCGGTGAAATCGAGGGCATGTTGAACCCTGAAATACCGGAGGCGCAAACCACGGATGAGGTGGCCGCTTTGGACCGGCAGCTGAACGCCTCGCTGGGTGAATTTGATACCCGGCTGCTCGAGGAGATGGATCAAATCCGGGGACAATCCGCCGCCAGGATGCGCGATCTGGCCAGGGAGGCGGCCGAGGCAGCCAAACGGCTGCGGGAAAAAGGCGTGGATGTGAACACTTCCGCAGCGGCATCTTCGCAAACGTCTGAAAAAAAATCAACGCCCGCAGCAAAGACAGCACCGGCCGAGCAAGGCGCGGAGGGTGCCAAAACAGCCTCCGCAGACGACTCGCGCTCAGACGGAGATGGTTCGAGCGGGAAGAAACAGGAGCGCGCCCGCAGCTACGAAGATGATGACATCGTGGCACGCCAGCTGCGGGAGGCCGCTGAAAACGAAACCGATCCGGAGCTCAAAGAAAAGCTCTGGAAGGAGTATGATGACTATAAGAGGAACAGGTGATTGGTAGCGCATTTTAGGAAACCTCTAAATGAGAGGCATCAGAAGGCTTACTAGACAATAAAATTCCAAGTCTCAAGCACCAAATCACAAATAAATCTCAAATTTCAATATCCAATGACCAAAACCTTCAATGATATTTCAGTGCGTTGCTCCACAAGCCCAGGTATGCCTGTGACTATGCCATCACCAACAGATATGGGCCTACCACTTTGGGATTTTGAATTTGGGTCATTGGAATTTGTTTGAGATTTGTTTTTTTGGTGCTTGGATTTTTCATGATTTTAACTTGTTTGAACTCTGGTGAACCTATGAAATCCGGTTTCCACATTCTTACAATCATTGCAGTCTCAGTGTTGCTCCTGTCCGGTTGCGCGACCTATCAGGCCAACGTGGGCCCCACACCCATCAACCGCGCCCAGGAAGAGATTGCCGAAGACCAGCTCATGGATGTGGGCATTCAGGCCTTTGAAAGCGAAGAAATATCCGCAAAAGAGGCCGAGGACGAAGGCACCAGCAACGAAATCAGAAAGGCGGAAGGCCATTTCTTCGCCTATCACCTCAAAAACACGCTGCAGCAGAGCAGCCACTGGGGCGCCGTGCGGGTAATTCCGGCCGAAATCGACAGCATCGATGTGTTCGTAAAGGGCAAAATTATCGAATCCAACGGTGAGCATTTAACAGTGCAGATCGAAGTCGTCGACGCCGCCGGCCGCCAATGGTTCACCAAGAAATATAAAATGGCGGCAAGCAAGGGTTCTTATCAAGGCAACCGGCCGGGAGAAAAGGACGCCTATCAGGATCTCTATAATTCGATTGCCAACGACATGGCGGACTACAAGCGAAAGCTGACCGCCGGGGACATCAAAAAAATTCGCACGATTGCCAAGCTCAAGTTCGCCGAAGATTTCGCACCGGATGCGTTTGGCGGCTATCTGGCGAAAGGCAAAAAAGACGAAGTCGAAATCAAACGGCTGCCGGCCGACGACGATCCCATGATGGCGCGCCTGCTCAAAATCAGAGAGCGGGAATACACGTACATCGACACCCTCAACGAGCAGTACGATGTGTTTTACAATGATATGTGGCCGTCCTATGAAAATTGGCGTCGGCTCAACATGACCGAGCGCCAGGCCATCAGAGAAATCAAGCGCAAAGCGTTCACCCGGCAGCTGGTAGGAGCGTTGCTGATAGCAGGCGCCATTGCGGCCGGCTCGACCAATTCGAGCAGTGCCGCCGCCGTTCAGACCGGCGTGGTGGTGGTCGGCGCCCAGGTTATTATCAGCGGTTTCAATGTCTCCAAGGAGGCTGAAATCCACGAAGAGGCCATCCGTGAGCTCAGCGAATCATTCAGCAGCGAGATGGAGCCGGTGGTAATGGAGTTTGAAGGCCGCCAATACGAGCTGACCGGGTCGGCCGAAGAACAGTTCACCCAGTGGCGGGCCTTACTGCGAAAAATATATTTTATGGAAACCGGCTTCGACCCGGAACCTGCCGGGGATGCCGTTGGCTCCGATCCACCTGATTAAAGAATCCGCGCCCAGGGGGTCCGGCCTTGGTCCACTCCCCTGGGTTTATCTGGTCAATTATCTCTACCAGCAGTGTTCAGGTGTCAGGGATCAATGGAGACCGAATATTGGACACTGATTGGATTGCAACTTAAACCAATTGCGGAGAAACAAAGTCCTTCTCAAGGGCGACTCCGCTACTGGAGGTTCGAGATCAAAGGCTGACACCTGAAACCTGATCCGCCTGCGGCGGAAAACCCTGAACAGATTCGGTCTGACAAAGCTGATCATCTCCGTCCTGAATTAGTGGACCAGGTTTTCAAGGTTGGAATAAATGTATAAAAAAGATGCCTCCACCCGACCCGCGATCGAACCCATCACCCCGCTGGCTGCCACCAACATAAACGGCCACAGGGTCGACAGCGATCTAACCACAGGGCGGCGTTACCTGAAATTATGGGCCTTGCTGGGTTCTCTCCTGGTGGTCGTCGCAGGCGGCGCCTGGCTGCTGTATTACCTCTCCCAAAATCCGCTCCAGACTCAAACAGTCACCAAAGTCCCTGCCCGGGTGCCGGACAATACCAGTGAGCAGCCTGCAGCGCAGCGGCCGTCGAAACCCCCTGCACCAATATCGACCAAGCAAAATCCATCCGCCGCAGCGACAGCACCGGCGCGGGAACAACCTGTTGTGGTGATTCCGCCGGAACAGCTCGCCCGGGAAAAGAAGACAGCCGAGCAAAAGCTGGCGGATTTCGTAGCAGCCAAGAACAAATTGGACGGCAGAGGCGTTGCAGATTGGGGCGATTCTTTGTATACTGAGATGATCGAGCTGGCCGAAAGGGCCGATGCCGCCTTCCTGGATAAGAAATACAACATCGCCGCGCAGGATTATACCCGGGCTCAATCAACAGCAGAAGCACTGGCCGGCCGCAGCGGCCAGGCATTGACAAGACTGCTCGAGGAGGGACGGGCCGCCCTTGACACCGCGGACGGATCGGCGGCCCGGCATAAATTTGCGACCGCCCTGCTGATCGACCCTGCCGATCCGTCCGCCCGGCGCGGTCTGCAAAGAGCCGAAACGATCGAGACGGTCACCGCGCTGATGGAATCCGGCAGTGCGCACGAAGCCGGCGGCGATCTGTCGCGTGCCGCAGCCGACTATCAAAAAGCCATCGAGCTGGACGCATTTTTTCAGGAAGCCCGCAGCGCTCTCGAGAGGATCAACGCGCGCATCAGAGACAACCAATTTCAGCGGCTTGTATCCGAGGGTCTGGCGGCGTTGCACAACAACAACTATCAGTTGGCCCGCAGCAAGCTAAACAGCGCCAATTCACTAAAACCCAATTCCCCGGAAGTACGTGATGCCCTTACGCAGGTTGATCAGGCGGTGCGTCTGGCACGTATCGACACGTTGCAAAAACGGGCGCTGGCAGCCGAACAAACCGAAAACTGGCAGCAAGCGCTGATAGCGTACCAGGCCGTCCTCGACATCGACAATAAGGTTCAGTTCGCCGGCCGGGGTAAGAAACGCGCCGCCGAGCAGATCCGGGTCGCCAAACGGCTTGATTTCTTTCTGGCCCAGCCCGACACCTTGGAATCCGACAGCCAACTAAAAAACGCAATTCTGTTGTACAATGAAGCCCGGGAGATCGAGCCCCGGGGACCGAAGCTGGCCGACCGCATGCAAAAGCTGCAGCGGCTGGTCAAAATTGCCTCGATGCCGGTGAAAGTCACCATCGAATCGGACAACCTCACCGCTGTCGCTGTTTACAAAGTCGGCAGGCTGGGCCGCTTCGACGTGCGAGAACTAGAACTGCGACCGGGAACTTACACAATCGTCGGCAGCCGCGACGGTTATCAGGATGTCCGGCAAAAAATCATGGTGAAATCCGGCCGGCAACCGATTCGCGTCACCGTTATTTGCAGGGTCAAGATTTGACGGGCTGTTGCCCAAATCGAATTTTACTTACTGACACCGGCTCACCTTGTGCGC
>Ga0049119_1000278_pt1 | contig 13504 bp, 8 predicted proteins | sample WorMetLIZAISLAND_2_FD_57363 | JGI IMG/M metagenome (GOLD analysis project Ga0049119, IMG submission 57363) | Marine gutless worms symbiont microbial communities from Max Planck institute for Marine Microbiology, Germany - Olavius geniculatus... | ecosystem: Host-associated > Annelida > Digestive...
TTTAATAATATATCATATAGTTAAGTGGTGTTCTAAAAATCTTAACCGGACAGCAGTGATAGATGATATTTCTATAGAAACCAGAAACCGGCGGGTTGAGTTGGAAACCAAACTGAATGAATTAGAACGGGTCGATGGGACGCGGGTCGATGCACAGCATGCTCGCACCCTTATCAGCAATCCTCTGATTGACAGTGTATACAGCCAACTCTTGAATTTCGAGATTGAGATGTCCCGTCTTCAGAAGGTTTACAAATCCAAACACCCCAAAATTATTCAGGTCAAATCTTCAATTGAAAATGCACGTAAAAAGTTCCGGGCTGAAATCCAAAAGGAAGTGATAAACTTAAAGGCCGAGCTGGCGGTCTTGACGCAAAAGGAAGCAGCCCTAAAAACGGCAGTCGAAGATTTTGAATCCGATGCCTTGACCACCAACCGCAAAGAGCTCAAGTACACCATTCTTCAGCGCAACGTCGACACTCACCAGCGATTTTATGATATTCTGCTGCAACGAATCAAAGAGGCTAATATTACCGATGATATCGATGTGTCCAATATCCGCATCACCGAACCGGCAGTCACACCGCTCGCTCCGATCAATCCGAATAAATTAAGAAAAATGATCATCGGCATCTTTTTGGGATTGATGATCGGAATCGGGCTGGCTTTCCTGCTGGAATATTTAGACAAGACCCTGCGCACAGAAGAAGATATTCGTCGGCACCTCAATCTGCCGGTTTTGGGCGTCATTCCCGAAGCCGAGCAAAGAACGAATAGAAAACCGGCACTATCCGGAGCAGAAGGTTCGATCGCAAGGAACTTGCTCAACGGAAAACAAGCACGGCCCACACAGGCAGCTCCACTTCAGCGAAATTTTATGGACACTTACCCCACTAAATCCAGTTTCGCTGAGGCATACCGCACCCTGAGGACGAATATTCAGTTTTCATCCATGGATAAACGTCTACAGTCTTTTGTGATGACGAGTGCGATCGCCAAAGAGGGCAAAACCCTCACCACAGCCAACACGGCCTACGCCCTGGCTCAAACCGGAAAATCTGTCCTGATGGTTGATAGCGATCTTCGAAAGCCTGCTCTCAGCAGTCTTGCCCCCCCCTGCCGAAACTCCAGGCCTTACCGGATTGCTTTCCGACGTATTTGGCACTAACGTACGCAATGGCTCATTGTCGGACTTTCAAATCGGAGACCTGTTCAGGCTGCTTACGATGCAGAAAAAAACGGGAGTCTTGAGTCTGTCTCAGGAACATGAGCAAGTCGAACTGTTATTTTTTATGGGCAAATTGGTCGATCTGAATTGGATGACCCGGCCGGAAGATAAAAAGTTAGCCTCTGTGCTGATTTCGAATGGAATGATTACCGAAGGACAGGCCAAGCAGGCTTTTAACCAACAGAAGACCACCGGCCAAAAATTGGGCTTTATCCTGCTCAATTTGGGTTTATTGAAAAAGGAGGAACTGACGGGTCCGCTCACTGTTCACTTGATGGAAGGCCTTCGCAAAGCCATCGGGTTCAACTCGGGACGCTTTTCCTTTGAGGACCGCTCGGAATCGGATTTTGTGCCGAGCGCATTTGATCCTGTTGATTTCAAGCGAATTTACAAGCAACTCATCATTGGCGAGGAACCGATTGCATATCTAAAAGAGAAGATCAACGCAGCTATTGTTAAAACCAATACAAAAGGCCTTTACCTGCTGCCTTCCGGCAACATACCTCCCAACCCTTCGGAGCTATTGAGTTCCGATCGAATGTCGTTTTTACTTTCAATTCTGCGAAAACGGTTTGATTTTTTAGTAATTGACGCACCGCCGATCATACCAGCTTCAGATGCTCTGCTGATAGCGCCCCATGTTGACGGGGTGCTGTTGGTTGTCAAATCCGGCAGTGCAAACATGGATTTGGTGATTAAGACTGTCGAGAAGCTGCAAATGGCCAAGACCAATATCCTGGGAGTGGCTTTAAATTATGTCAACGTAAAGAAAGCGGGCTATTATAAATACTATTTTATAGACTACGCCAATTATTACGCTGACGGCGCATGAATTCTATCCCACATGGAAAACGAAGTAGGCAAATGCACAGCAATGGAATAAAACAGGATGTGGAATTAAATTCAAGTCGTTCGCACTTTGTGCCGAACAAACCTAGTGGGTGGCATGGCGTCAGGCGCTGGACAGTCGCCGCTTTATTCATCCTTCTATCTGCCATAGGCGCGTATCACGTCAGTTTGCGACTTATGTCCCAGATTCACCATCTGCGCGGGGAAAAATTTTTTCAACAAGGCTATTACGGCTTGGCTTCTCATGATCTCGAAAAGGCCGCTCTCTACCAACCTAAAGATTACAATATACAGCGTGATTGGGGGGACGCATTACACCAAAAAGGGTTATTAACCCCAAGCACAAAAAACGCATATGCTTCAGCGCAGTCGGCCAAAAAGCGGTATCAAGAAGCCTTGCGCCTCAATCCTTTTGATGCACAAAGCGCCTACGGCCTTGCTGCGGAAGAAGCACGGCTGGAGCAGCTGTTTGCAATAATTAGCCTTGGTGAACCGGCGAATCCGCATCATGCCCTGCCCTACTATGAATTGGCCATCCGTTTAAGGCCCAACGGCATCTTATATCACTATGGCCTGTCCCAATATCTATATCAGACCTATAAAGTGACTGAAAAAATGCTGAGAGTGGTTCACAACCTCGCTCGGATTTATCCACCAGCCTTTTATAGTTTGAAAAAAGAAGAATTCTGGTCTTTGCCCGTTAAAGCAGCCTGCCGGCAGGGCCTTCAGAAAGCCATCGAAGACAATATTTCCCCGGTAGCGGCCCATATGGCGCTCGTTGAATTGGCGACCCTGGAAAAAAACTGGACGAATGCCATTGCCCATTCTCAGAAAGTGTTGGAAATTCAACCAAGCAGAAAAACAGAGCAGGCATATTTCCGTCTGGGCCTCCTTTTTCTAAGAAACGGAGAATTGCAGTCAGCTCAGGCCAGTTTTCTAGATAGCTTTTCCTTAAGCCGAACCCGGGATGAGCTGTTGAAAAGAATCTATCGAAGATACAAGGGTGAAGGTTTGCTGAGTGCATTCAACGGCTTCTACCAAGCAGCTCAGCAGCGATTCGCCTTCTCGGCTCATGCAGCCATCCTTCTGGCCAATTCTCTTATCGACTCGAAGCGATATGACCGGGCCCGGCGGGTCCTCGAGGAGTCGAATGCAGATGAGCCAACGGGCGAGGCCTACTACTGGTTAGCAGTCGTAGCTGAAAAGCAAGCCAATTGGAAGCAAATGGAACTGGCCATTCAGAAGGCCACCGTCTTGGAACCGGAGAATAACCATTATCGGAAGCTATTTTTCAGGTTGCTAAAAAAAATGAAGAAGTTTGATCGCGCCGAATTGCAGCTTGGCCTTATTATCAGCCATTCAGACCGGCCTTCTGCAAACCTTTACAACGAAAAGGCATGGTTGCGATGGAAAAAAAAGGACTATAATGGCGCACGCCAAGCATGGCAGACAGCCATTCGCCTCAAGCCTGACAGCGCCGCTTACTATGCCCAATCGGCCGAGGCTTCGATAAAGGTAGGGAATTGGATGCAGGCCATGTCATCTTACCGGAATGCCATTGAACTTGATCCCCATAACAAACGCTACATAAAGCGCTATCGGGAGATCATGGAAAATAACACAGAAGGATAGTGCCCTATTTGAGTAAATGCTCAATTAAGGCATATTCGTTATTCGTTCTATACATAAATCTCAATAATATCTGATAGTTAATATCTTGTTAGCAAAGTAAGTCAGCAGCCGGAGGTAGGTGTGCGTCCCGAAAACAATGACACTCATTGCCTGATAGCTCAAAGCTCAATGCTGATAGCTAAAAGTCGAAGAAATTATTTTGAAAAGATAGAGTCCTATGTGTGTCATTGTTGCTGGCAATCATAGGTCAAGAAGCGGCCGGAGTCGATTGTTATCATCGCAGAGATTGGGTGGCAGAGACGGATTTCTTATGAAATCATCCAGAGTCGAACATTAAATGTACTAATTGTAACTTTGTCCTCAACCCTTTTCCATAATCTATCAAATATGAGCGACTATCTATGAGCTATCAACAATGAGCTTCCAGCTATCAGCTATGAGCTATCGGCTATCAGCTATGAGCTATCAGCTATGAGCTACTAACTATGAACTATCAACTATCAGCTAATTGCATTCCCCGCTACGCGATCTTCGCCCTGCTAATCTTCACGCCCCTCGCCAGGGCTTCAGTCCAAGAGTGGGCCATTACCACCATCCACCTGTTTACCTTGATAGCTCTCACCGCTTTTTTAGTTGAAAATTGCCTTACCTGGAAATGGAAGTGGATCAGGACGCCATTAGACAAACCGATCTTAGTTCTGATTATCCTGTCAATCCTATCTACTGTATTTTCGGTGCATAAATATACCAGCATTTGGTCCTTAATATTATTGTTCAATTACATCATCATTTTCTACTTAATCATTAATACCGTTCGTAACCGTTCACATTTTAAACAACTTATATATACTATTGTCTGCGTGGCGGCGTTTCTTTCAATTTTTGGCCTTATCAAACTCAGCGGAGCTAATCCCTTTTCCTGGTGGGAATATACCGATATAAAGCAAAGTAGTCATCGGTTGGCATCCACCTTCGGCAACCCCGATCATATGGCAGGATACCTTGAAATGGTGCTTCCCATAGTTCTCGGTCTATTCGTCTTAAGCTATAAACCGGGCATATCCATCATTATAGTCTATTTGGGCGGTTTACTGCTGGTCGCCTTTGTGCTTACGCTCTCTCGTGGTGGCTGGATCGGCGCCTTAGCGGGCTTGGCATTTATGTCTATAGCTTTATTAACTAACCGATATTTCCATAGAAAAAAGATGCTCATGTGCCTGATCGGCGGTTTGCTGGCCGTTGTCCTCATTATTTTATCCAGTACAGCTGTGGTAGAAAGAATTCGTACTTTGGAGCAAAAAGATCAAATCCCTCACTTAATAAGCCGGATGTCAAGATGGCGAGGAACGATAGCGATGATAAAAGATTATCCACTATTTGGCACGGGCCCGGGTACGTATGCAACGATATATACTCAATATCAGCCGCCGGGATACGCCAACCGTTCATTTTATGCGCACAATGATTACCTGCATTTTACTTCAGAATTGGGAATTACATTTATTGCCCTAGTAGTGTGGATGATCATCGCCTTCTACAAAAAAGGTTTAAATAAGCTTAAAAACCCCAGCCGCCTGGTCCGAGGAATCACCCTCGGAGCCTTATCAGGAATCACCGCCATTCTGATACATAGCATTGGTGACTTCAATCTGCACATCCCAGCCAACGCGATACTCTTCACCATACTATCCGCCGTAGTCGTCGCCCCGGTACCGGCAGATAATGAAGGTCCTGTAGTTTAGTACGCTCTGCTCGACTACCAATGCATCATGTTCTCTGTACCTGGCGCTCAACACAATGATAATACCCTATGCTTCTGGTCCCGCCCCTGGGCGGGATTTTTCCTTCTAAGCCTCAACCGCTGGCGAGGAAGACAATAAGATGAGGACCGAGGCAAGTATAAAAACGAGGCGTTGATAATTTATGAACTCAGGAAAAGTAACCGAAATTGGACCGATTTCTGATTGGAAGTTATTCAGTTTCAGAGAGATCAGGGATTATCGTGATCTATTTATTTTTATGATCTGGCGAGACATAAAGGTTTTATACGCCCAGACCATCCTTGGTTTTTCATGGGCCATAATTCAGCCTTTGGTCGAAATTATACTTTTTACTATAATATTTGGTAAAGTCGCTAAAATATCTACCGAAGGTATACCCTATTTTCTTTTCTCTACTGTGGCTATCGTCCCGTGGACATTTATGTCTCAGGCGATAACAAAGTCAAGCCAGAGTTTGGTCGATGGGAGGGCCATGCTCGGCAAAATCTACTTCCCGAGGTTAATATTTCCGGTTACACCGGTACTGGCCAAGATGGTTGACTTCTCCATCTCGTCGTTAATCATTTTGGCGGTGATCTTGTATTACCGTGTGGCACCGACCTGGAACCTAATCTTTTTACCTGTTTTCGTAGCTCTTATGATGTGCGTTGCCTTAAGCCTTGGACTGTGGCTCTCTGCCATGGCAATCCGATTTCGTGACGTCAAACATGCTATGCCTTTTGTCATCCGTCTTCTCATGTATTCAGCACCTATCGTCTATTCCGCATCTGCAATTCCCGAGACATATCGGTTTCTCTACTCACTCAATCCAATTGTAGCTGTGGTCGAGGGATTTCGCGCTTGTTTGCTGGGAGGGGGAATACCGATGCCTTGGATGTATATTTGGCCCGGTATAGCCACCGGTGTGCTGTTACTCGTCGGTGGGGCGCTTTATTTCAAACGAATGGAGCACCTTTTCGTAGATGTAATCTAAGGACAAATTGGAGCGACAAATAAATAAAATTCTCAAGAAGGAATGATGAGCGACCCGAAAAAAGCTATTCAGGTAGAGAACCTGGCTAAATGCTATCGCATTGGCGCAAAAAAAGATAGATCTGATACTATGGCGGAAGCTGTTTTCGGTTTCCTGAGAAACCCTTTGAAGAATTATCGGAAATATCGTTCATTATACCGGTTTGACGACCTGAGCCCAAATGATAATTCAAGCTCTAACGACATTATCTGGGCTCTGAAAGGGATCTCTTTTGAAATCTCCCGGGGAGAAATTGTCGGCATTATAGGGAGAAATGGCGCTGGTAAATCCACCCTGCTAAAAATCCTTTCAAAGATTACCAGTCCAACCTACGGGCGTGCGAGAATCCGCGGGCGCATCTCCAGCCTTTTGGAAGTCGGCACGGGGTTTAATCCCGAGCTTACGGGACGTGAAAACGTATACCTTAACGGTACGATTTTGGGAATGATGAAAAGGGAAGTGGACCGCAAGTTCGATGAAATTGTAGATTTTTCCGGAGTTGAACAGTTTATTGATACGCCGGTTAAACGCTACTCAAGCGGCATGGTGGTGCGTCTGGCTTTTTCTGTGGCAGCCCACCTTGAACCAGAAATTTTGCTGGTAGATGAGGTGCTGGCAGTGGGCGATGCTGCTTTCCAGAGCAAATGCCTGGGAAAGATGGAAAATGCGTCGAGGCAAGGAAAAACGGTGTTGCTTGTCAGCCACAACATGGCAGCCATCCAGACCTTGTGTTCTTCAGCGATACTGCTTGATCAGGGTCGGATCTGTCGAAATGGACCGGCAACCGAGGTGGTTTCTGAGTACTTGAAAACAATCGATTCGGTCAGCGTAGTTCCCATTGCAGAAAGAACGGACCGGACGGGAGCCGGTAAGTTTAGATTCGAAAGCCTGGTTATTCTCGATAATCAAAGTCGCCATTGTGATTTCGGTGTGACAGGGAAGGATTTGTATTTTCGCCTTCAATTTGCGACTCCCTCGTCCGATGTGATCATGTCTGTGCCTTTAGAGATTGGCATATTGATCCGTGACCACCATGACACCTTGATAACCACGTTAGCTTCTTTTTTTACGGATGAAAGTCCAATTGGAATTAAAAATGTTCAAGAGGTTACCTGTTTCGTGCCTAAATTGCCGTTGTTGGCCGGACAATATCGGATAGACCTCTGGTGTGCCACATCAGCTGAAGAGCAGGATTGGCTCAAAAATGCAGCTATTCTTCGGGTAGAAACAGGCAACTATTTTCGATCTTCCCAAACGTGGCAACCCAGAGCCGATCGACACGGTTGCGTTGTGATACCGCAAAAATGGTATACAGGAATCTGATGTAGTAATCAAAATGATTTTTATTCGCAGGATACTTCGAAACTTTCGAGCTCGTTGGAGGCGGGCCACTTGTACCCCTAAATTTTTGCCGGGAACACGCCTTTCGTTCCAATATCGCATAAGAAAGTTTTTGCTTTCTGATACCTGGCCATCCTATGTAAAGTCTCCGAGCGGTGCTCGTCATTTTCTTTCAGCTGACCCAACCGACGATCGTGTCATCCAGGAAATGTTTGGTGATGGATTTCACTTTTTCTTTCCCGAATTTCCTGAGCTGATCGAGGACGAGCTTCGAAGAGGCGGATGGATCTTAGACGTCGGAGCATACAATGGGTCATGGGGTGTAGAGTTCCTTATGCGTTACCCTGGTTTGCAGGCCATATTCATCGAACCTAATCCTGCTAAATGTGAAAATATAAAAAAAACCATTGACGGAAGCGCTGTTCTATCAAAGGCGCGTGTTATTACGGCGGCCTTGGCAGTGTCCAATGGATCTGCTTGGTTGGTGAAGTCAGAAGACGGTTCTTGGGGAGATTTTTTAAGCACCGCCGAGCCTGCGAAACAAGTTAATTCTTTTGAGGTCCGTACCATTACCTTGTCGAAAGCGTTGAACGGTATAAAACCAATCGTTGTCAAGTGCAATGCCGAAGGGGGCGAATTCGAACTGGTCCGGCAGCTCGTGGCTTCAGAGACTCGTCCTATGTATTTGATTTTAATGGTTCACCCGGAGCATGGAGATACCGACCATCTCCAGCAAAATTTGAGCAATGCCGGATACAGAATCAATGTGGTCAAGGATCATCCCCGGCGACCTGTTTGGCATGCGAATTTGAATTAGGCCTTATAATTCGTTTATTGCAGAAAGCAAATAAACGCCACGATGAAAATTTCCTTTAAAAACATTAGGTCTCTAATAAAAGATTCGTCAAGAATATACAAAAGATTCAATCACAAAACTGATTGCAGTCTCGTCTATGTTTTAATTCGATACATCTTTTGTAGAATTGTTTACAAAAAAAATATTATTGCTCATAAAAAGGTTAAAATCAAAGGAATACAGAATATTGATATTAAAGGGGCATTAGAGATAGGCCTTAGCTACTTTGGTTTGCTGCATCCCCTAGATATTACTTTCTTAAACATAAGAGGAAGGCTAATTATTATAAGAGCTCTTATTCGATCGGGCGAGGTTGCAGATTTGATGTCGGAGAAAATGCGGTCGTAGAAATCGGAAAAAATGGTCACATTACTGCTTTTACGACTTTTATTATAACGCATCGGTTAACGATCGGAGACAATTGTGCGATTTCATGGAATTGCCAATTTTTAGATGATGACCGTCAGTCTCTGGAATATGAAGGAAAAACAGAAAGCGCTAAAGAGATTGTGATTGGAAATCATGTATGGATAGGTAGTGGGGCTCAAATTTATCAAGGAACAACAATACCTGATGGTTGTGTCGTTGCCTCTAATTCGGTCGTGCGGGGTATTTTCACAAAGCAGAATTCCATAATTGGCGGAAACCCAGCACGCATAGTAAAGGAGAACGTTAAATGGAAGTAATTTGTATCTTTGCTTTTCCAGGTCCGGCCGAAATTGAACTCCTGTAGCGACAATAAATATCAAACAAAGAGTCACTATGAAGAAGACATTAAAATAATAAGCAATACAAAGGTCTATGCATTTGATTTGTCAAGGCGGCAGCGAAACAGGGGCAATATCTGAATCACACTCTCTTGGGGAAATCATAAGTGAATGAAAAAATTTAGGCTTAATACACTCCTGATAAATCCTCCGCAGACTTATTATCGATATTCGACTGTATTTTCAAAGTACTTTCCCACCGGACTTTCTTATGTAGCTGCTTTACTTGATAAAGAAGGTTTTCATGTGGAAGTCCTAGATACCCTTATTTCTCAATTCGAGATCAAGAAAGGGGAAAAAAACACCGTAACATACGGCATGTCTTTTAATAACATCAAAAATGAGATCATTAAAAGACGCCCTGACATAGTCGGTATTGCAGGTCCGTTCACAGCACAAGCTGAAAATGCTCTTCGAATATCCCGAATCGTTAAGGACATAGATCCCAATATTATAACGGTATTTGGCGGTCCTGATGTCTCGGTTAGAGCGAAAGAAATAATGGCCAATTCTGAGAGCATTGATTTTGCGGTGATTGGTGAAGGTGAGTACACTATGTTGGAGCTTGTAGACAAATTAGATCGGAAAAATTTTGAAGAGATCGGGAATATTCTCGGATTGGCATACAGAAAAGATAATAGGATCTGTATTAACCCACCTCGGCCTTTTATCCGTAAATTAGATGACCTTCCCTTACCTGCGTATCATCTTTTGGAAATGGATGCCTATTTGAATACAAATGATGAACATCTTTATATTCAGCGTTTCGGAAGAAATTTGAGAGAATTGCCTATTATCACGAGCCGTGGCTGTCCATACAATTGCTGTTTCTGCTCTATACACCTTCACATGGGTAAGAAGTTGCGAATTCATTCAGCCAGCCAGGTTCTCAGTCATATTTCTCATATCACTCAAGAATACAATGTTAATCATATTCATTTTGAAGATGATAATTTGACATTAAACAAAAAAAGGTTCGAAACTATTCTCGATGGAATAGTTGAGAAAGGCTTAGAATTTACCTGGGATACACCCAATGGAGTCAGGGCGGATCATTTAGGCGAAGACATCCTGAAAAAAATGAAACGCAGTGGTTGTGTCCATTTCTCCATCGCCCCTGAATCAGGTGAACAAAGGGTGCTAAATAATGTAATCGATAAGCGCCTAAATTTGGATAAAGTGGTTGACGTTGCGAGACAAGCAAAAGTAGTGGGATTGCCGCTTCATGCTTTTTTTGTCTTTGGATTTCCAGGAGAAACGATACAAGACATGAAAAAAACGTTAAATTTCGCCGATACGCTGATGGAAAAATATGATGTATCCCCTGGTTTTTGTGTTGCTACGCCGCTTTATGGCACCCGCTTACAGCGTGAATGCGAGGAAAAAGGTTACTTGTTATCAGCGCTGACGCCAAAAGTTCTTTCCGAATCAACACAGGGGAAAGGTGTCATTAAAACAGCAGACTTTGGACCGGAGGACATAAAGATACTTTATGATCAAGCATATCAAAGACGATCCCAGCGCCTGATTTATAAAAAGAATCAGAGAATAGTGAAAAGTCTTAGTAAGTATGGAATCGTAGGGAAACTGGCTGCCGTCATGTGGATATCCCCTGCATTTTCTTTTATTCGTAAACTGAAACCACGAGTATGCCTAATCCTAAAAAACACATTTATTCAGATAGTTGGGAAAAAAGAAATTATTTCATGAACAACAGTTGAGATGATTAATAAGGCAAAGAACCGGTCTTTATGTGACTATTAGAATTTCTTCTTTTTTTTCCAAAAATACGACAGCCGGACAATCATTGCAATTGACTTAGGCATTTAATATGGGAAAAATATCTGTAATTATTCCTGTTTATGAGGTTGAAAAATATTTACCGTGCTGTTTGGATAGTGTTATCAACCAGACCTTGAACGATCTCGAGATTATTTGTGTAAATGATGCATCTCCTGATAATTCTGCTGCAATTCTTGAAGAATACGCTCGCAGGGACTCCCGGATCAAAATCTTAACCCACGAACACAATCAGGGATTGGGCCCTGCTCGCAATACCGGGGTTGCGCATGCAACTTCTCCTTATATCGCCTTTGTTGATTCTGACGATTATATAGCGCCGAACATGATGGAGGTTTTGTATCATTTAATAACCTCAAATAATGCAGATATGGCATGGGGTGCTATGGCCAAAGTTTCGGAAGCCGGACTCTTGATTGACAAAGGGCAGATCCCTGAAGGGATATGGTCGGCTCTTGAAGTTTTGAATTGTGAACAGCTCTTTCCTAGCCTCCAAGTGATGTGCAACAAATTATTTTGTAGAAAATATATGAAAGGCATAAAACAACTCCCAATTCTAATCGAGGACGAACCCGCTATTGCCGAATACTTAGCTTTTTGTAAAAGAATTGTTACAACCGGTGAATCGATCTATTTTTACCGGCACACACCCGAAAGTCTATCCAATCCGTCCACTCACAAACTTGAGTACTGGGATCAATTTTTCAATGATTACAGTCTATATTTCAGCATTCTTAGAAAACACTTTTCAAATCCCGATATTTTAAGAAAACAGTTAATTCTTCGGCACAGAGCTTTATTGTGGAGGATCAACACTTATCGTTTGCCACAATCTGATACTTGGAAAGCACAGGAAAGGAGAATATTACTGCATCTGAACAGGGATGGGATGGACATCAAAAGTACGTGCCCTTTGATGCACAAATATTTAACTCTTTTATTTAGATCAACTCTGAGTCCTAAACTCAAAGATTTTATGCTAAAGCTTGCGCTGAAATTATCTCAAAAAATGTGGATAAAGCGCTGTTCTTTTTGGTTGCTGCCTATAGACATTTCTAAAGTGCTAATACCAGTCATTAAAATGCGAATTAAAAAGATATTTGTATTTCTGGAAATTTGTTCTTACAGGATATTAGCAAAGCTTTACAAAATTTTTAACAAAAAAAATATTTGGATTGTTGGTGAGAGAAGAGACACGGCACAGGAAAATGGATTTTACTTTTATAGATATATTAAACAAAACTATTCACAGGAAGTTTCGTACTACATCATCGATAAGAAGTGCAAGCAATATGAGATGGTTAAACCTTTTGGGAATATAGTACAATTTGACAGTATCTTTCACCGGATTCTTTTCTTTGCCTGTCAATATTATGTAACAGCACACTATAATCTATGCTTTCCAACTTCAATCTTCGATGGAAAGCCAATCAGCTTGCCTCAAAAATCCATGAACGTTTTTTTAGACCATGGAATAACCTATGCTGATGTTACCGACTACCATGGAAAACGGAAGTCCAATATTTCCCTATTCATCTGCGGGGCCAGGCCGGAATTTGAATTTGTCAAGAAAAATTTGGGGTATGTCAACGCCGACGTTTCATATACCGGTTTTGCCCGCTTTGACGGGTTGCATAGTTTTAAGAAAAAAAAGCAGATACTTCTTATGCCCACCTGGCGTAGAGATATTATTTACTCCAGCACGGCATCAAGTTATTTCGTCAAAACGCAGCAAATGGCATTCATGAATTCTCACTACTATAAGGAATTGCAGCAGCTCATAAATCGACCGGATTTACATGAACTGCTCGAAGAATATGGTTATAGATTAGTTTTTTCCCCGCACTATGAAGTTCAAAAACACCTTAATTGTTTTACATCATGTAACAACCGCATATCTATAGTATCTAAAGATGAACATTTAGTTCAGGATCTATTGAAAGAGTCGGCCTTGTTGATAGTTGATACTTCAAGTGTCAGCTTCGATTTCGCATATATGTTTAAGCCGGTTATTTATTACTACTTTGATAAGGAAATTTTTGACAAAAATCACCTTAAACCAAGTTATTTCAAGCATGAGTCAATGGGTTTCGGCAGAGTAATTAAGCAGCAAGACAAGCTACTGGAGGTTATAGCAACATATTTGCAAAGTGATTGTAGGATGGAACCTGTTTACCGAGAACGGGTAAAAGCGTTTTACCCCCTATACGACCAGAGTAATTGCGCAAGAATTTTTCA
>Ga0049119_1000282_pt1 | contig 13438 bp, 8 predicted proteins | sample WorMetLIZAISLAND_2_FD_57363 | JGI IMG/M metagenome (GOLD analysis project Ga0049119, IMG submission 57363) | Marine gutless worms symbiont microbial communities from Max Planck institute for Marine Microbiology, Germany - Olavius geniculatus... | ecosystem: Host-associated > Annelida > Digestive...
CATGGGTGTGACAGATACGGTCACACTAACCTTAAAAATGTAGATAGGCTCGTTATTTTTTGTCAAAAAACGACTTTCTGATTGCCGCGCCAAGAACGAACGCAACCGGCAACAGCAGGACTATGATCGCATTCGGCCCGGCCGCAGCGGATTTCAGGGAATTGATGAAGCACGCACTGCCGCCGCCTCCACCGCCGCTTGAAACCACGTCGGTCCCACTGCTCACTGAGGCGGCCAAAAACGGTGAGAGGCTGGTGACATCCACCGAAATCGTATTATTTTCCGTATCGACGGTCCGGTTGGTGGATTCGACGACCCACTGGCCATTTACCAGATGGAGAATCTGGACATCATCGATGTTGGAAACCTGGTTGGGGTCGTATTGAACCTGCAGCGTGACCGTACCTACTTGCGTGGCACTGGCACTGTCACCGGCAGCGGTAAAGCTGAAGTCATACAAATCTCCTGCCGAAGCCGCACCGGACGGCAATTCGGTTGTGACCGCACGGGCCAATTTGCCGTACTCGTTGCCTGATACCAGAGCCGCCGCATTCACGCTTCCCGGTGTTTCATCGGATTTTTCGATGCTGACAATGGCCTTGCCGTCATCACTGGTTGTCAGAGAACCGGCCGGCACGTAGATCTGGGTCGCATCACCACTTCCGAGTTTGACCTGCCCGGCCAGATACGTACTGAGGGCATCCGAGTTCATGGCCAGGGTGTTGACGTTAAACGAAAACGCTTGCACCACGGTGGTTGCGTCCTCGCCGTAGTGAACTGCGTAAGTTATTACGACATCACTGTCGCCGGAACCCTTGACATAGGTCGCTTTGATGGTACGCTTATCGCCCGAAAGCGTGACATCTTGCAGCGTACCGTTGCCGGAGCTGACATAGATCTCACCGGCAGTTGAATTCTGATCGGGTTCATCGGCTGCGATGCTGATGTCCGGATCGACCAGATAGGTGGTGCTGAAAATGCCGATTTCAATTTTGCTGTCGTCATCCGGGTTCTGGATCGCCTGCTCCATCAATACCGGCACGCTGTTGCGGTTGATGACGGCGGTATTGTCGGCAATGTCGCCGCTGACCGTAAAGGGTTGACCGGCGGTAAAGATTTCCGGTGTATCCTCATACTGGTTGTCCAGGTAAAATACCAGCTGGTAGGTTTGGCCCGAAGCCAGGCCGGGCACTTCATAAGACGAATAGGTGCCGTCAGCTTCCTGGGTTAACATACCGAAAGTCAGGGATTGGTCTGCGGTATTCATACACACCACGCCATTGATGTCGGCACTACCGGGAAATCCGCCGGTGGCCAGCGCCAAGTCGCCGGATACTTTGTAACCGCTGGTTTGCCAGACAATGTCCAAGGTGTTGCTGCCGGCTTCGATGACTAAATCTTCCTCAACTTTGGTCGGCAGCCCATAGTTCATGAGTATCAGTTTATAATTGCCGGGTTCGATGTTATCGATGGTGTAGGTCGACGTCGTGACGCCGCCTGCCGCCGGCATGCTCATGCCCTCGATGCCATCCAGCATGTCGTCGAAAATTATGCCTTTTTTCTGCAGTAGAATAAACGTGGCCGGAAAGACTTCTCCTTCGCCTTTGAACGGCAGCATGAATTCGGCTCCGGCCGGTATGGTGATGGTTCCGCTCAAGGTGGCCGTTGCCGGCGCCAGGGTAAAGTCGACATCCGTGGCGCCCGGGGCGATGCCGTATTTGCGTTTTTCACCCCACTCCAACTGCTTGCCCCAGTCGTCGAACATGTCCGGTCGTTCCGCTACAAACATATCGTAGTAGTCAATTTCCGGGTCCACACCGTACACGGTATAGTAACCGTTGGTGTCGGAAACCCCTTCGGCTTCGGTCGATCCGTCATGGGCGTCGGAAGGCTCGGCCAAGACCACGATGCCGGGTATCGGATTGCCCTGGGCGTCTGTGATTCGGCCTTTAATCGTGGTGCCTTCCTTCAATTTGATAGTACCCACGTTAATATCGCCGGTGGCGCCTTCGGGAACATCGATGCCGGCGATGACCCGGCCGACATAGTTTTTCGCACCGCCGCTTTTCTCACCATTGGTGGTTTCCACCCGCACGATATATTTGTGGCCGGAGGGAACCGCCGTCAGATGAAACTTGCCGGGGTTGTTGTTGGTTCGGCTGCTGGACGAACCGCCGCCGGCTCCTCCCCCGCCGCTATTCTGCAGGTCGGAACCGTCTTCGATATAACTGTTGGACCAATTGTCGTTGCGGGTTTCGCGCCAGCTGCCTTCCACCCAGGGAATGGCTTCACAGATCACGCGGACACCGTCGTCGCCGGTGACGGCTTCGCCGGTATCGGCATCGATCAGCTTGCCCACCAGGTTGGCCCCGGTTTCGACACTGAGATTGACGGATGCATTGGCGTTGTTGACAGTGAATTTGGCACTGCCGGGTACGTAGCGGTCCGTCCAGAAGCGCACCAGGTAGTCGCCGTTGGCCACATGGTGAAATGTAAACTCATAGCGGGTACCGTTATTGAAATCACCCTTCATCAAAGGCTTGCCGTGACCGAGAAATTCATGGGTGGCGGTTTCCAACTCCAAGTGGCCGACCCATTGCCATTCCTGACCTTGTTGGGTGACGGTCTGGGCTTCCGGCAGCGTAATTTGGCCGGTCACGGTGTGGCCGTTGGCCAGTTCGAAATCCTTGCCGGTGATGTCGGCATTGCCGACGACCACCAATCGGGTGCTGGTCGTCCAGTGGTGGGTTCTTTCACCGCCGTCGAAATGATGGCCTTGTTGGTCCCCGGCGGTTTCAAACAGGCGGATGCGGCGGGAGCCGGCCGGCGGCATCAGAACATAAACTCCGGGCGCCAGGCCGTCGATTCGATACGTTCCATCCGGCTGAATTTCTCCCTCACGGGGATCTTCACTGCCCATAAACATCATGTCCATCGGCATGGCTCTGACTTTTTTCCCGTCCAGGTCCGCTGCCATGCTGATGACTTCGCTGCGCAGGGGGTTGGCATCGACATTCTTGATACCGTCGGGATCGCCGTCGGGCTGACCCTGACCGTCAAAGGTGCCGTCGCCAAAATCATGCCAGGGCGGATCCGTCGTGCTCAACGTAATGGTACCGGAGATGGCGTATCCTTGTTCGAAGGTAATATTCAGATAAGTCGGATTCGATGCGTTATTTTGAACGAACGCACGCTGCATGACGACGCCGACACCGGAATCGCTGTGCAGTGTACCTTGGCCGTTGTAGCCGGTAAGATTGTCGAACGAGTTGCCCTGCCAATCGTCCCAGGCGGCGTAAACACCGGCCTTGACGACATAGTCGCCGGTCCCGAGACCGCTGACCGTATATTCGCCGGTGGCGGCGTCAATTCCGCCGTTGGCGACGGTGGCGACTTTCGGCGGCAGCCAATCCCAGGGCCGTTTGACTTCAACCGCCACTTTTGACATATCGACGGTAATACCGTCGCTCGAGATCGTACCGCGCACAATTCCTTCATAGGGTTTTAAAATGAGGTTTTTAACAGCCGTACCGCTCACCGTGGCAAAGACGGGGGCGTTGCCGTTTTCATCGACCAGCTCGTAGCCTTCGCCGAGCCAGGTGTTTATCTCATAGCTTGCATCCGACAGCCCGCCGAGGGTAAAGGCGACGGTTTGATCGACACCACGGGCTACCTCGACATTGGTGCCGCTCCAGCCGGCGGAATGGGACCAGGCATCGATCCAGATATTCATGGGATCGGAATTATCACCTTCCCAACGCGTTAAATTCGTCGTATCGCCCTGAATCGTAAGCGTTCCGGTGATTTTGCTGCCTTCAACGATGGTCAGCTGTCCGACATTTTTATCTTCGCCTTGAACGATGACCAGGTCGGAGACGATTTTAGTGGCATATCCCATCACGCGTACTTCCAGGTTGTAGGTGCCTTGGGGAATTCCATCGATGCGAAACTGGCCGGTATCGGTTTCCGAACCGCCGCCTTGGAAAGGATCGATCTGGCCCCAGCCCCAGTATCGTTCGTCAAAATCGGATGTACTGATGGCCTGAATATCCATGTGCCGCCATTCATCCACGGCGGCCGGCAGCTTGACACTTCCGGTCAGGATGGACGCCTTGGTTAGCACAATGGTGCCGGCGTCACCGCCGTTGGCGTCTACGCTCACGGAAATCGGACTGGCGGCATAGCCTTCCGCATGGACGTTGAGGCGGTACTGCGCCGATCCGGACGGCGGCGGAATGTTGATGGTAAAGCTTGCCGCAGCGTCTCCGATCTGAAACCGCACATCGCCGTTGCCCCAGCCTGGCCCCATGGTATTGTGGGCATTGAGCCAGACCGACAGGTCGTTCTGATCCCAGCCCCACTGGTTGGTGAAGGATTCAAATTCGTCGGCGGTTTCGTCGGTGACGCCGTTGGCATTTCGATCCAACTTCAGGGTGCCGGTAATGGAGATTGCGTCGCTCAATGCAATGATGCCGGCATCGGCCGTCGTTGCGGTCAGGTTGATATTTTTCTCGCCGGTCACCTTGCCGTCGGCCTGGACCTGCAGGTGATACTCTGCGCCGGACTGCAGGCCGGATACGGTAAAGGTTCCATCCGTGGCGGTGACTGCTTCACCCCAGGCCAGGTGCGAACCGGCCTGTACCCGTGCATTGTAAATGGGGTTGCTGTTGGCGTCCCTTACCGTCCCGGTAATGTTGGCGGTCTCGATGGCAATCAGCATGGTCTTATTGGCTTCGCCGGCTTCGAATTGGCCGTTGTTGTCTTCGTCCACCCAGACCTGAACCAGATAGTCGCCGTTGGGCAGCATGTTCCAGTTCTGGTCGCGGCCGGACCACCAGACGTTCATCAACTGGCCGGCTTCCATCCACCGGTTGTCGGTTTTATCCGCACCATAGTACTGTTCATAAGACCACTGGTCCCAGGTGTCCCAGAATGAATTCGAAATGCAGTTGCAATTCGTGTCCCAGTTGACGGTGATGCTCTCGCCTCTCAGCTCGGTTCTGATGTAATCAGCCGGATAGGTGTAGGTCCACGAAGTTGGATCATCGTCCGGATTGTTCGGCGTACCATTATCCGGCCGGGCATTCCAGGGATGCGCGGAATCGGAATGGTCGAACACATCAAAAACGCCATCGTCGTTGGAATCGACGACGATTCGCATTTGGTACCAGTTATTGCCGCTATCGCCGGTGTAAATCGCGCCGATTTGGACCTCGCCATTGCTGCCGATGGTCAGTGACAGCGTGCTTTCCCCATTGTAATCGAAATAATCCGAGAAATTTGATGCATTCACTTGGGAAAAATCGATTTCTGTTTGGGTGCTCGCGGCGCCGAAAAGCACGTCATTCACACCTGCTTCCGCCATCCCGGGCTGTCCGGTCATCACCAGCATAACGACTGCAATTGCAGTTAATGCGGATCCTAAAATCCTTACAGTTGATCTTGGCATTTGGTTCATTTTTTTTCCTCTTTGTATGAATTTTGTTCTTTATCTATTGAGTTTGTTGTTCGAGAAATTTTTTCAGCGCAAGGTTGCGTTGTTTCTTGTAATCTTCCTGGTCCTGTGACTGCTGGGTTCGGAATTGACTGCCCTGGGCGACGGCTACCCGGCGCTGGTACGCTTGTTTATCCTGCTGGAATTCGATATAGGCCTGGTGCCGCTCATCGGGGCTTAGACGGTAGTCCGGGCCTTTGGCGGGGTCGCCGGATCCGGTCATACCCTGCCCGAAGGCGCCTTCTTTGCCGACCGTCGGTTGACTGACAAAGCTGCGGGGATCTAAAGACGGTCCGGAAGGGGCGCCGGCGAGGCCGGGACCATGCCCATTGGCCGATGCCGCGGGGTCATGAAACCCGGATGACTCCTCGCTGCTGCCGGTGCTTCGCGTAGAACCGGGAGTAACCGACGTGTAACGGGCGGTGGTTTGCCGGCCTTTGGTGTAAACCCGGACTTCCAGGATATCGAATATATTTTCGTCGGATCGTTTGTTGTAGACCATTGCATAGCTGTGGGGGTGGATCATGCGCCGCAACGCGTCTTCACTCGACATTTTGTCTAAGATGTCAAAAGAGATCGGAAGATCCATCAGGTCCTCGTCAACATGGACCGCATAGCCTGTTTTTTCGGCAACCTGCGTCAGCACCTGGCCCAGCGGTACCTCATCGGCCCGGCCTTTAATCCAATCGGGGCCGGCTTCAATTTTAAGGTCGGCCGACCATGACGACGGCGTATTGACGACTATCATCAGTATCAGGAATAGTTTGAATAACAATTTGGATGGGATCGATGAAAAAATACGATGGGGAAGCTTTAAGAAATGCTGCTGATGAGACGGACAAGCGCAGCCGAAATTGAATTTACAGCGACGACGTTGCACCATGCGTAACCTCCTGTGAGTTATATATAAAAAGAGCCGTGTACAAGACGATCAAATTCACAAAACTTGGGTTGGATTGATCCTAAAGAGCAGAAAGTGTGCCAAACGATTTAGACGCAGAGGAGAGATATGTACATTAACAAAACTTCAAGATTCTAGTAGCTTGTCATAGATGCCGCCGCATAGTTAAATTTCATTCTCCATCAAAATTGTAACGCCGTTTACAGAACCGTAATTGACCACTAATGAACCAGCAATCCATCATTAGGTATCTTATCGGTCTAACCGGGAAGATCTTGAAAACTTTTTAAGGAAATTTGGGCCTTCCGTAAGAAATTTTAACGTTGTCGACTAAAGCAACCTATGATGGCTATGGATTTATAGGCTTACTCAATATCTCCATCAGAAAAATTAATCCCCATCTGAGCGATTTTCGCTAAATAGGTGCCTATCTATTGAAATCACAATATGTTTGCGAAGGATTTATCAAATTAAAGATTTTCGCCACCAAGACACCAAGGCACAAAGTTTTATTCGTCAATGTCCCTTATCTATACAGTTTACTTATATGAAGCTTCATATCAATTTCGTGTGGGAGCATTTTTGCTCTCCTGAGCCCGCCGAAGGGCAACCGCAATTTATATTGATAGAATTCCTTAGTGGTGGGGATGTGATCCTGCTGGGAGAGATTATTCGTAAAAGCTCCGGATTGCGGATGGACGCCTTTGCCGGAATTGTGCTCTGCCAGTCGTTTGCTGAGGTCGTTGGTGATTCCGCAATAAAGGGAGTTGTCGGAGCATCGAGCCAGATGGACAGTCCAGTCGTTTTCGGTCATCAATTAATTCGCTTTTTACTGAATTTCGGTTTCGTACTGTTGCACATAGCAGTTTATCGAAATATTATCGAGAAAACGACCTTTCGATTTTAACAAAGTTTACCAACTACCTGAAACCAAGCGGCATTTTCACCGTAGTGCATAGGGTTGATTTTTAGACAAAAATTTGAGAGTATGCAGCAACCACCCTATAATGCATTAACCTTTAACAAAGGGAAGGCATATGCATGAATGACAAGGCCCTGCTTTTAGATCCGAAGGCGGGGTTTTTGTTTTTGGTTATCCTGTTGAAATCAGTAATTAGCCTTAATTGCAGATATTGCAAGTCATTGTGGGTTTTAGAGTGATCGAGTTTTGGAAAGTCTTATCAACGGTATCGCAAGTCAGTGCGCCGCTGGATTCCACGCTTAACTCCTTATCGTGAGAATGATTCAGAGTCCTCCTAACAGCAGAGCAACCGAATTGAAAAAAAGAGACTCAAAATATATATATCCCTATCAAGTAGAAGAGTAGTGTAGATTATAGCGGGAGTATCAATATGAAGAATTTTATTTGCCAGGCAATTGTTTCTGTGGCTACATTTTTTATCATAGTGGTATTTTTAGCTATGGGAGTTCAGGCTGAAGAAAAGGAATGTATTGACGTATCAGGAACATGGGATGCAACTGATGAAATCGACGCATCGAATTGTGGTGGTTCTATTAGAACTAGACGTCATATCTATGATCTTATCCAAAATGACTGTATTGTAATATTAAAAAGAAAAGGGGAAAAAGATATTCAAGCTGAAGTGAGAGGCAACAAGATTTATTGGCCTAAACTTGAATTACCCGGGAAGCAGGCCGGCAGTACCGTTATTTTAGAAGAGGGTGTATCCCGGATCAGTGGAAATAGAGCGATCGGAGAAAGGCATTGGACTTGGACGAAAGGCAAAACGTCCTGTTCCGGAAAAAATTCATGGATTGATATAAAACAGCGGTCTGAGCAAACCAAAATGCCCTCAACCGTCCCGTCTTCACCTCATAGAGATAAAATCACTACGGAGGATCTTTGGGCGGATAGATATAAAAGTGATGGCCCGGTGCATAACGATTATTTTATGCCGTTTGGTAACCCAGGGCCCGCTTTACACAAGTTTTCCGGCACCTTGGTCATTGCATCAGCCGATATGACCTACCAATACATCTGGGCGAGAGGAAGTGAAAAGTTGGGCACATTTCCCGCGCTTAAAACCAATTTCTTCACTTATCATGATCATCTCGTACCTATTGAGCGAAACAAACTACTTAAAAGTGAAAAAAGTTCCTGGTACATTATCCTTGCACCCGGACGAATTTGGTCCGAACCCGGTGATAAGGGTTATTCACGTGCATCTTTTCCTTTCACGATTATCTATTACAGATCCCTTTACGGCGAGACAAGAAACGGCATTGCGACCTTTCTTTTCAACGACAGACATGTATCTAAACTTCGCTTCCAAATCATCCAGGAAGCCGCACCACAAGTGAAATTCGATGCCTGGGGACAAGCAGATATGCAATATGTTCCGGCGCCGCTCTCGGACGAAATCGCCTTGACCCAGCAGTTTATCGATGAATTGGCGCACCAAACTCCCATCCGCCCATGGACAGAACTGGAGCGAACCTACGATCCAAAGGCATTGGATGTAATCGATGGTACCGGCAATCGGGAAAACATTACCCTCAGTGGTTTAATCATTGACGATGCTGTTTATGCTCGTACATGCCGTACACGTTATGGAGATTACCCGTACTGCTCTCAGATGCGCCATGGCGTATATTCGGTCTCAAAGTCCTTAGGTGCAATGGTGGCAATGCTGCGTCTTGCTCAGAAGTATGGAGATGAGATTTTTGATCTGAAGATTAAGGATTACGTTGACCTTGCCAGCAACCACGATGGGTGGAGCCAGGTCACTTTTGGCGACACGCTCAATATGGCTACCGGAATCGGTAATGTTGAGCCACGTCGAGCTTCAAGCTATGTGGACGAGGATTCAAGCGCCCTCGCTGAAAAAATTTATGCTGCCCAAACAACCGATGAAAAACTAAAACTGATTGCAGCGTTCGGAAATTATCCCTGGGGACCCGGCGAAGTCTTTCGTTACCGGACAACTGATACTTTTCTCCTCGCTGTAGCAATGGATCGTTTTATAAAAAGCAAGGAAGGCCCGAATGCAGACCTTTGGAGTTTAATGACGCGGGAAGTGCTCCAGCCCATCGGGATCAAGCATATGCCTGTCATGCGCACAGAAGAGGCGAACCACATACCGGGCATTCCAAAACTCGAGGGGGGCATGCTTCCCAACCTGGACGAAGTCGCGAAACTTGTTAAGCTTCTGCGTGATGGTGGGCGGCATCAAGAAAAACAGATCCTGAGCGCCACAAAGCTCGATGAAGTCATTGACAATGCCAGGCCGCCTGGTCTGCCAACTGGGTGGCAAATAGACGACGGGGAGACCAACTATCATATGTCACTATGGCTGCACCCCTTTGTAGTAAAAAATGGTTGCCTCGTTCGCATTCCGGCGATGAGCGGTCTTGGCGGGACCTATGTGATTCTCATACCGAATGGTATCACTGCATTTCGATTTGCAGATGGACGTTATAACGATCCTGGAACGTGGGACAGTTCGGGCCTGAGAAAAGTGGCTGACTATATTCGGCCGCTGTGCAATAAGCATACTGATTAACCCACAAGATTGAAAAATCACAGTACTGCCCTCTTTTTTCTTGACATAAAAATCTATATAGAATAACAGAACCAACATGTACCTCCGTGGGCACCATCTCCAACTGAATCTGGCAGGTACCGGTTATTTTTGCTTCCGTTCTCTCTGTATTGCACGATAATAAGACCTCATTTGAAAAAAATTCCAGTTTCCACCTAACATTAGCTTTGACATAAGGTGAAGTTACGATGGAGAAGCTCCTGAAATTGAGCCTGCACAGCTCCTGACTCGAGTTCGCATATCTTGTTAGGAGCTAGACGACCTTTTCTTTTAAGCTAAAATCATCCGGTTACATTTGGCCGATTCCTTTTAAGTAAATCACAAACGTCTCACCATAAAGGAGGTAAAGATCATAGCAAAGGTGGAAAGAAGCATCACTATCAATGCACCGGTGGAGAAAGTATTCAAATACATTGAAGATCCAATGAATACTCCCGATTGGTTACCAAGTGCAATGGAGAGCACGGATGTGAGCGGGTCAGGTGTTGGAAAACATTATCGGTACAGCTATAAAATGGCTGGGGTATTGCTCAAGGGGGAGGCGACGATTACCGAGCATATCCCAAACGAACGGATAGTGCTGCAGGCCGAAGGAGGCGGCAGTACTAGCACTTGGAGTTATAGTTTTAAGATGCACGATGGAGCAACAATGATGAAATTAGATGTTGAATACACTATTCCCGTTCCGGTATTGGGCAAGCTGGCGGAACAATTGGTGCTGAAGCGGAACGAACGGGAAGCAGATTTGGCCATGGCTAACCTCAAAGAAATAATGGAGGGCTAAGCTTTAACAATTTTCTCTGAACGATAAGTCTAAACGAAACCTGTGTTTAGGAGACTTGAAGCAGGGTCAACCCTAACATTGCATTAATTCATGTCATCTAGCCTGACCGATGTGGTTGAGACCGTTGCTAATTGCGAGCAGATGCTGGATGCTGGATACTTGATGTTGGATGGCGAAGAAAGCACGATCGGAGAATTCCACCACTATCCAGTATCTAGAAACCAGAATCCAGGATCAGTCAATACCGGCGCCGGTTTTTATTGCAGCAGCAAAAATTGATTTCAAAATTTTATGCAACTATAGGGTTAATCACGGCTCTGCTTTTCTATTCTTGAGAATGCCGATTTCTGCTATAGCCCTATGTTTGATTGCCTTAAACAGCGTATGATACTCAAAATATACCTCTAGAGAGTCCGATAACCGTAGAGTTAAAAATACTTCTAACCAGTTTGGATTCGTCCCCAATTGAACCAACAGGCACGATATCTGCTACCCCTAACTTTGCGAAAACCACTAGACTGCGATTTGTCTCCCTCAGTGTTATACTTGCCTTGCCAGTGCCTCGATTAATAGTTTTTGAGTTATTTGAGTGATTCGATTCAGCGTTAAACGCTTTAATTAATTTTCAGGTAACCCCATAGTTGCAAAAAATTTTGAAATCAGACTTATATGCTACTATGGAATCCATTGCCAATATTGACTGATCCTGGATTCGGGTTTTCAGTCTTTGCTCTTTCAGAGCTACGACCCGGCAGGCCGGGTACCTGATTTCGTTGGAGATCACAGATTGTGTACTTTTTGACATCCGGCATCAGGTATCAAGCATCCAGCATCTGTTTAGTGGAATCAACGAATTCAGGCAATTTAACCGGGCTAGATACCCAGGTTTAATGCAATGTTAGGGTTAATAATCGTGGGAGGAAGAGTAATCATGAGTTTAGATGTAAACGAGAATCCCTGGCTCTATTTCCATGGGTTTATGAGGCGAAGATTGGCGTTTTTGGAAATAGGTGCCAATTTGGCGGGTGTCGTGATTTCAAACTGCTATTTTTTCTTTTTCAATATTCTTAAAACTGCGCTTCCGTTCGAGGACCTCGGAATTCCAATTTTGGTTGTTGTGATCGTGTTTGTTGGGCTGGTTTTTCTTGCTAATACTGTCTTGAATAACTGGAGTAAGGACTTGGAGTTATTTACAACACTAAAAGCCCGAAATCGCCCCATTGATTCTGAGTTGCAACGGAGGGCTCAGCGCAAAATTCTCGACATGCCTTTTATCCACTCCATGATGGGCCTAATTTGTTGGCTTTTGGCCGCCGTCATCATCTCAATCTGGTTCTTTTTGATGGCGGAGGCCGGACAGGCATTTGACACGATCCTGTTCGATACTTTAAGAATATTTATTGGGATGATTATCAGCGGCACGGTTGTCAGTGCAATTAGCTTCTTTACTTTAGAAATCTTTTGCCGACGGGTAAGACCTTATTTTTTTCCTGACGGTGGCATTGTGAAGGCTCCCTGTACCTTCCGGCTTAAACTTTCAAATCGGATGCTTATCTTTTTTATTTTGACCAGCATCTTGCCGATCATTCTCATGGCGGTTTTATCATACAATAAAGCGAAATTGATGCTGATTATGAATCCGGATTACGTTATTCAGAGCCTGCTGTATCTGACTGCTTTTTTGCTTGTAATCGCATTGGCCGTAGCCATCATCCTGTCGCGTTTGTTTTCCACCAGCATAATAGGGCCTGTCAGCCGGATGGAAGATGCCATGGCAAAGGTCGAACAAGGCAATCTGGCAGTGTCCGTTCCGGTAGAAAGCAATGATGAATTAGGCGCTCTGGCGGAGCATTTCAATCAAATGACCGATGGCCTGATAGAACGCGAAAGAATGCAGCAATCGTTGGATTTAGCAAGGGAGGTCCAACAGAGCCTGCTTCCGAAAAAAAATCTGAAAGTCAATGGATTTGATATCGCTGGTAAAAGCATCTACTGTGACGAAACAGGCGGGGATTATTATGATTTCATATCTATTGAGCATGCTGACAAGCAGAAAATGGGGGTGGCTATTGGCGATGTCTCGGGGCACGGTATTTCTTCGGCGTTACTTATGACCACCGTCCGATCATCTTTGCGGCTGCGCGCACTGCTGCCAGGCAGCATTGCCGGCATCATTTCTGATGTGAACCGCCAACTTGTCCAGGATGTTGAAGACTCCGGGCAATTTATGACATTGTTTTTTTTGGCTTTAACAAATGATTCGAGACAACTTGAATGGGTGCGTGCAGGTCATGACCCCGCCATTATTTACGATCCCCAGCCAGATACCTTCAGTGAGCTTGGCGGATCGGGAATTGCACTGGGTGTGGATCCCGATTGGGTCTATGAGGGCAATAGAAAAACTGATTTATCGGTTGGCCAAATTATTTTTCTCAGTACAGACGGGGTCTGGGAAATGCGAAACAGAAAAGGAGAAATGCTAGGCAAGGAGCCCGTTCTAAATACAATTCGACAAAACTCATCTTCAGAAGCAACGCAAATTATTGATGCAATATTCGACACCTTGGATAGGTATACAGGTGGAGTGAAATTAGAGGATGACATAACATCGGTGGTCATAAAAATGCAAAGTTAACCCCATAGTTGCATAAAATTTTGAAATCAAACTTATCTGCTGCAATGGAAACCGTTGCCGA
>Ga0049119_1000291_pt1 | contig 13272 bp, 10 predicted proteins | sample WorMetLIZAISLAND_2_FD_57363 | JGI IMG/M metagenome (GOLD analysis project Ga0049119, IMG submission 57363) | Marine gutless worms symbiont microbial communities from Max Planck institute for Marine Microbiology, Germany - Olavius geniculatus... | ecosystem: Host-associated > Annelida > Digestive...
GGGGACTCGAAGACATCGCCTTAAATTAATCCTTTAAATGGTAGATAGACCCGAAAATCTATTTGAAACAATGTCCGTCCCCCTGGAGGAATCGCCGAAAAACGGCCCGAAGTATGGCCTGAAAATGCAGAATATAACGGCGGCGATGGCCAAATACCTGGCGTTGGAATCCAGCCGCGGTGTGATGGCATCTGCCGTGCGACCCGGCAGTCAGGCGGAAAAAGACGGGCTTCGGACCGGTGATATTATTACCGAATTTGATGGGCAGCCGCTAGCTGATGTTGAATCTGCAGAGGCGATTATGGCGAAGGCCAAGAGTTCTTTGGAGGCCAAAATCATCCGTGCCAAGCGAATTCTAACCCTCACCCTTCAAATACAATAGGTTCGTTATTTTTCATATTTTGGCGATCTCTAAACTACCAATTTTGTAATGAAACAATTACAAGGGCAGACGAGTATTATATTGACTACCCTATTAGACGAGACTTCGGGGGTCAATATGGTCGAATAAGTATGCATTAATGTTGTTTCACCGGAATTAATTGCTAACTTATGGCGACAATGGCTGAGCAAGCCATTGCAGCATAATATTTCATATATGAGGTAGACCATGGAAAGATTACACACAAAACGACCAAGATTGGATGTTTCGGATCTCAGGTAAGGATAACTATGCCGCGACCTAAAAATGCCATGGAACTTTTTCAGGTGCTTGACAAGTCGAATTGCCGGGAATGCGGTGAAAAGACCTGCCTGGCATTTGCGGGTGCTGTCTACCAAGGCCGGAAAAAAATCCAGCGCTGTCCCAAACTGGAACAAGCCGCCTATAGCCGGTTCAGCGATAACTCTGAAAGTCAAGTTTCCACCGAACCCAATCGCGAAGAATATCTTGCGATGCTGCAATCCGAAGTTTGCAGCATCGATCTCGCTGCGGCAGCCGAACGGGTGGGAGCCGAATTTTTCGACGGCAAGCTGACAGTCAAGGTACTCGGCAAGAATTTCAGTGTCGATACCGAGGGACAACTTGCGGCCGACATCCATATTAATCCCTGGGTGGCGATTCCGTTTCTCGACTACATCCGCTACGGGAAAGGACTGCCGGTCGCGGGAAGCTGGCTTTCATTTCGGGAACTGAAAGAAGGCAAGGAACGCTATCCGCTGTTTCAAAAACGCTGCGAAGCGCCGCTAAAAAAGGTGGCGGATATTTATACGGATCTGTTTGACGATCTGGTGCGTCTATTCGGCGGGATACAGGTGGAAAAGCAGTTTGAAGCGGATATTTCCATGGTTCTGCACCCCCTGCCGCGCGTTCCGATCATGATATGCTACTGGCTGCCGGAAGACGGCCTGGATTCCAGCCTGAACGTGTTTTTCGATGAGACTGCCGATCAAAATCTTACCATCGGGTCCGTATTCTCCCTGGGGACCGGGCTTTGTCAGATGTTTGAGAAGCTGGCCTTGCGGCACGGTTTTCAAAGCATTTAGGTTTCAGGTTTCAGGTTTCGGGTGTCGGGAAGGGGGCAAAATGACGAATGAAGATTGACGAATGATGGATTCGCTTCAGACTTGGGGCTTCGCTCTTCGAGCTACGACCCCACACGTCGCCTTCGGCTGCGACCCGACAGGTCGCTCAGTCTTTTTTTATAATCAGACAGAATACCTTAAATCCGCAATCCGCAATCCGCAATCCGCAATCCAAAATGCGAAAATACCTTAAATCCAAAATCCGCAATTCAAAATCTAAAATATGGACATCGATGTGCCCGGTTGAGCCTGCCTTAATCATATTCCGGGGGGCTCAGGTTCAATTCCTGGATTTTGGCTAGCAGGGTCTTGTAGCTGATTCCCAGGATTTTATTGGCGCGGCTGCGGTTCCAGCCCGTTCTATCAAGAACGTATGAAATAACCTGCCGATCAACGAAATCTGAAGTTCTTTTCCCGATTTCCTTTAATGATAGCGAATTTAAATCCGGTTCTTTGCCGTTGAGGCCCAACAGGTTTACCAGGTCAGGCACCGGCTCGCGGCGGATTGAAGTTATCGTAGATATCTCGGAAGGCTCATTACCGATCATCGAGTCGAGGACCTCTTCGCTCTCTTTCAGGATGATAAGCCGCCGGAGTATGTTTTGAAGCTCCCTTACGTTGCCCGGCCAATGGTAGCGGCACAAACGATCGATCATACCATTTTTGAGGGCGGCCGGCTTGTGTTTTCCAAACTCCACCGCATACTTATCACCGTAATATTTGACCAAATACGGGATGTCCTCCGGTCGGTTTCGCAGCGGCTCGATTCGAACCGTTGCCTGGTTGATGCGATAGTACAGGTCTGTTCGAAACTTACCCTCGACAATCTCCTGATTTAAATTGTGGTTGGTAGCGGCAATTATCCATACATTGCTTTTATACGAATTCTCCGATCCCAGCGGTGTGAATTCGCCGTCCTGCAAGGCGTGCAGAAGTTTGGCCTGCAGTCGCAGGGACATATCGCCGATTTCATCCAGAAACAGCAGTCCACCATGCGCCTGTTCCAGCTTTCCGCGCATTTTCCGAAGCGCCCCGGTAAAAGCTCCCTGCTCATAGCCGAACATTTCACTTTCCAGGAGTGTGTCCGGTAAAGCTGCGCAATTGACTTTCACAAATGGTTTGCCGAATCGTGGTGATTGTTCGTAGAGCATTTTAACCACCAACTCTTTGCCGACACCGGTTTCTCCGCAGACAATCGTGTTCAGGCCTGTTGCAGCAACCCGTGAAATTTGTTCCCTTATAGTCTCCAGATTGGGACTGACACCGATAAGTTCAGATTTCATTAGATATTCTCTTAAGCTTTTAATTTTATGAGGAATATTCCAAAAATAGCATTTTCCGGAATCAATAGCTCATAATCTATATCGGTAAGTTTCTGAAATACTTAAGGGATAGGCAAACAAATCAGGTCGTTGCCAATTTAGCCCGACCTGGTCTGCCACCGGTGGGAGGATTGCTGGCGTGGCGACAAATAATTTGTATTGTCAACTAACTGCATAATCTATTGGCGAGTAAATGGCTGGGCTTATATCCGACCATTCTGACAGGTTGGTGCCGGTTTCAGTATAGGCAAGCATTTAAAATCGCTGTACCTTGACCGTGCATCGGGGATTGAACCACAGGAAAAATGCGGCATGCGAAATTGAGCTTCAACGTTAAAAGGAGTTAAGTTTGCAGTGCCCGGGCGACGGCATTTTTAATTTGTTCGACCGTGTAGTAGTCATTTTTAAAAACCTGCCGGCCGTCCGGAGCGAAGATCACCAGCAGCGGAATGGTCAGATTGCCGACCTCTCTGAGCTTGGCCTTGCCGGCCGGATTATGGCCGGTGATGTCCACTTTCATCGGCTCGATGTTGTCGCGTTTAAAAAGCGTTACGATAGCAGGGCTCGTTAATACGCCCTGCTCCATGGCCTTGCAATTCAGGCACCACTCCGCGGTAAAGACCATGACGATGACTTTGCGCTCGTCGGTCGCCGCTTTAAATCTATCTTCGGTGTAGTAGACCCAGTCTACCGGGCCCTGATCGGTCAGCCGGACGGCGCCCCAGGCGGAAAAAGCGATGACCAGTATTCCCAGGGCGGTAAAGGCGGCCTTTATCTTTTGGGCGGATGCAATCTGGAGGGTGCGAACGGCCAGCCAACCACCGGCGGCCAGGCAGAACAGCATTACCGGCCACCAGTATAGCTTGCTGGGTGGGTTCGGGGGCGATGAAAAAATTGCCGTAAGACCGACGCCGATAAAATATGCTGCGGCCGCCAGCATGAACAACCCCATGACCTCTTTGATCAGGATACTGGCCGGTCCGGTTTTCGGCATTTTTTCGACCAGAGCCGGTGAGGCGGACAGCACCAGGTAGGGCAGGGCCATGCCGATGCCGATAGCGGCAAAGGTGACCAGCGTGGTCCAGGGCGGCTGCGTCGCCGCCCAGGCGGCGGCGGCTCCCATAAAGGGTGCCGTGCAGGGAGTCGACAGAATTGCCGCCAATATGCCCAGTCCAAATGAGCCCCGCAAAGTGTCCTGCTCCGGGTTGATCATATAGATAAAATTAGGCAGCCGCATGGAGAAAAAACCGAACATGCCGGTGGCCATGATGGCAATGATGCCCCCGACGATTATCGTAAAGGCCGGGTATTGGAACAATTGATTGGTGGCGCTGAATCCGCTGACCAAAGCAATCATGGCACCCAATGCCAGCCAGAAAACTAGCACGCCCAGAAACATTGCCAAACCCAACATAAAGCACTGCCTGCGGTTCTGCGCCACGTGGGACAGACTGATAATCTTGATCGGAATCAGCGGCAGAACACAGGGCGTGAAATTCAGCAGCATCCCCCCAAAAGCTGCTACCACGAGCAAGAGAATGAGCCCCGACCCGGAAGCCGTATTGATCGAAAAAGTCCAGCCGAAAAGATCAAAATCAACACCCGCGGTGTCTGAATCGGTCACCGCCGGATTGTAGCCGGCAAACAGTTCCGCGTTGATCTTGGAAACCGCGGCGCCGGCTTCAGCCACCGGCAGGGTTTCATTGAGAGCAACCTTCTTGGGAAACAGGCAGTAGGTGTCGGTGCAGGCCTGGTATTGTAATTGCAGCTTGAGCTCCAGGCTGCCGGCTGCGGCAGCCGCTTCCAACCGCACCGGTAAGTAAATAACGATGCGCCCGTTGTAAGACATCAGATCACCGGCGGCATATTGGGCTTTGAATGGCACCGCCGGCGGATAGTAGGGTGATTCGATGGTGATGATATCCGGCGCCTCGACGACCGTCACCTTGGTCGGAATGGGTTTGAAATCTTCAAAGGATTTAATCTGACGCTCGTCGGCGTTTAGGTGAAATCCTTTCTTAATGTCGGCCATGACTGCCAGTAAAATGGCGTCGCCGGGTCGGGCCCGATCCACCGACCAGGCCGTTTCCACCGCAACCGCCTCGTCAGCCGCTTTGGCAGCCAGACACTGCGGAATTATAGTTAAGGTGATAATTATGGCTAACGATATGCGGGCAAGCCCGCGTTGGTTCGTGATTGTCATTTTCAATGTTAAATATAGAAGGTTGAACAAAAATGGGAGCGCCGGACAACGCGCTCCCATTATTATAATACCGCAATTGGCGAAACTCAATATTGTCCGAAACACCAAGGTTATTGGTTATTAGTTATCTGTTATTAGTTTGAGAGTGATTATATCTGTTTTAATGTTTCATCTTCTGGAGAATCATAAAACGATACGGTGTTCATTTTCTGAGAACGATTAACCAACCAGCCACGGTGGATTAACATCTAATTGAGTCTTCTTGATTAATTAGGTATTTTTTGCGCCCTTTACGTTACTCCTTCTACCTTTCATACCGCCTAATGGCCAATACCGTGCACCGTATGCCTCAAACCTCTGAACCTTGAACCGTTGAACCTCTGAACCTTGAACCCTGAACCCTGAACCTTGAACCCTGAACCGTTGAACCCTGAACCTCTGAACCTCTGAACCTTGAACCCCGAACCCCGAACCTCTGAACCCTTACCTCATCCCTCCATAAAAAGTCTGACTCCGGCTTCGAATCCCTCTTCCTGGGCTTTGATATCCAGGTGCAGGGACGCTACCTGTTCAAGGGGCGGGTATATCAATCGATCAGCCTGGCGGGTGTCGATGGTTTTGAGGTACTTGCGGCATTTGTTGCACAGGTCGACTCTCAGATCTTTTTCTTCTTCACTGAATAAATAGTGGAGTTCACTATTGTCGGAATTCTCGCAAAACGGGCAACAGACTCTTTTTGCCGGCCATGGGTGCCAGCAGAAACTGCAGACCAATCTGCGTGTGCCTTCACCTTCGAGAGTCGACAGGATCGGTGCGCTGCCGCAAATCGGACAATACCCTTTCAACCAGGGGTCATTCGTTTTCAAATAGGCTGCCAGCAGCTCGGCTCCGCTGGACAGTGAAGGCTTTAAGCTGTGGTATGTGATAAATCCCAGGACCTGCTTCTCGACTTCATGTTCTGCCGCAATATTTTCGAACAAAGCTTCGTTGCCATTTAAAAAAGCGTCAAACAGGGCGGAAGGATCTAATTTTGTATTGACGGCCGTCAGTATGATTTTGGCTGAATCAGCAAGCTTGGGGTTGGCTTGGGCGGCAAGTCTGCCAAGAGTGATGAAAAGATTGCTGGATTCAGGTTTGTCGTATGTAAAATCCTTGATCTCGATCAGCGGGAATTTCTCCCGCGCCTTGACGGCGCGCACCTCTTCCGGAATGAGCGGCGGTTCGATTTGCAGATTTTTTTTGCTCTCTTCCTGGGCCTCAAAGAGTCGGCCGTAAAAACCGAGCATCTCGGCATAGGCCGGATTATTTTTAATGACCGTCTCGACCGCTTTTTTTACCTGGTCCGGGGTAAGAGCAAATTTGGCTGTCATGGGTACTCCTTCGGGTTGCGGATAAATGAATGACTAAAATGAACTAAATTGAGCTAAAATGACTAAAATTAAAGGAGACGCTTCAGTCTTGGGGCTTCGCTCTTCGAGCTACGACCCCACACATCGCCTTCGGCTAGAACCCGACAGGGCGCTCTGTCTTTTTTATAAAACCGACAGTATACCTTAATTTTAGATCAATTTAGCTCATTTTAAATTTTAGATCATTTTTTCGATCTGGACAACAATAAGGGGAGAAAGGAAAAATCCTTCTCCCCTGTTATTTCATTATCTGATCTCCCCGGGCTACCCGAGGGTTGATATGGCCCGGTTAAAGGGGCGGAACATTTTTCGTAGTGCCGCCTGCCGTGTGATACCGTGATTGCGCAGGGAGGCCACGGCATGCTCGTGATACAGGTTGGGATCCAAACCTACCAGGTAAACCGTTCTGACATCGTCCGGATCCAGCAGCATGGCCTTGGGATATTTCTTTTTCGCCATATCCAGGTGTTTTTGAGCCAGGTTCATAATTTCAGCCCGGTCCCCGAAATTCATGGCGCCGGTCGGACACACCTTGACGCAGGCCGGCGCCAGCCCGTTTTCCACCCGGTCGTTGCACATATCGCACTTGGCCAAAGTATCGTCGTCGGCCTTGCGCGGAATGTCATAGGGGCAGGATTCGATGATTTCAGCGGCGTCCAACGCCCGGGTGTTGGCCGTGTATATCACGGCCCCGGTTGCCGCATTGGTGAAAATTGCGGTCGGATCGCCGGCGGTTTCCTCGCAGGGAGCCTCCACACAATGCCGACACTGGTCCGGAAAGAACAGCCAGTTCAGTTTACCGTCGACCACCTTTTCACTCATGCGCACCAACTTATAGGTGTCAAAGGAGAGATCGGCCGGGTTCTGGTATGATCCTCGATTGACGGTTTCTTCGGCCGGCAGATCATGCCATTGCTTGCAGGCTACCTGACATCCCCGGCAGGCCGTGCACAGGGTCGTATCTACTAAAAAGGATTTACTCATTGCGATCACCTCCTTTTAGGCTTTGGCGACATTAACCATAAATGCCTTGGTTTCCGGAATCCGGGTGTTAGGGTCACCGGCGGCCGGCGTGAGCAGATTGGCACTTTCCTCCATCCCGTTAGTCGGCATGCGCCAGCCGTAATGCCACGGCAAGCCGACCTGATGCACGACGGCACCGCCGATATTAAACGGCTGCAGGCGTGCCGTTACAATTGCAGTGGCTTCCAATGCACCGCGCGGTGAGGAAACCTTGACGCGTTGGCCGTTATTAATGCCCTTTAATTTGGCAAGTTCTTTGCTCATTTCGACGAACACCTGGGGCTGCATTTCCAGCAGCCATGGCTGCCAGCGGGTCATCACCCCGGTCTGCCAGTGCTCCACCACCCGATAGGTCGTGGCCACATAGGGATACCTGGGATCACAGGACGCCCATTCATCAGCCTTGGTTTGGTATATCGGTGCAGTGGGATTGATACGCTGGGCGTTCATTGGGTTTTTTTCAATGGGACATTCCAGGGGCTCATAATGTTCCGGAAAGGGACCGTCCGCACGACCCGGACCAAAAATCTGGCCGTGGCCATGCTTGCGCATGATAAAGGCGTGTTTGGAATCTTTACGCATGCTGCCGTCCGGGTTTTGCATGGGATACCAGCCCCCGTCGGGCACATCACCGGCCCATTTCTTGGAAATGTACTTGCCGTTGGCCGTATTGCCGGCAAAGGTAATGACCGGATGCTCCTTATCCCAGGGCTGGCCTTTGAGGTCCACCGATGCGCGGTTGTAAATAATCCGGCGATTGACCGGCCAGCACCAGGCAAATTGCGGATATAATCCGATATGGTTGGGTGCATCCTTCTGACTGCGGCGGGCGGCCATGTTGCCTTTTTCGGTGTAGCTGTTGCAGTAGAGCCAGTTGCCCGACGAGGTGGAACCATCGGCCTGCAGAAAGGCAAAACTCGGCACCAACGTGCCTTTTTTGTATGTCTTGCCCTTGATGTTGACATTTTTCAGGAAATAGCCGTTGATTTCCTTGGCCACCTTGTGAGGATCGTACTCGCCCTGGGTCAGATAGTCCCATTTGAGGTTGGCAATCGGTTCCGGGAACGTGCCGCCTCTTTGGTACTCGGCCTTGAGGCGATTGCCCAGCTCCATGATTATCTGGCCGTCCGGCAGACTGTTGCCCAGGGGTTTGGGGCCCTGGTAGCGCCATTGACTCCAGCGGCCGCTGTTGGTGACGCTGCCTTCTTTTTCGACCGATGCCGCCGCCGGCAGAAAAAAGACCTCGGTCTTGATGCTGGCGGGATCCACCCCCGGAGCCTGCCAGAAAGAGCCGGTCTCGTTGTCGAAAAGATTGACATTAACCATCCAATCCAGTTTGGCAAAGGCTTTGCGGTTTTTGCCGGCATTGGCGCCGCTGCAGGCCGGATTCTGGCCCCAGGCAAAAAAGCCTTTGAAGGTGCCCTTGTACATTTCATCAAAAAGCGACAGCCAGGAGTAATCCTTTCCGTCATCCACCTTCGGCAGCCAGTCATAGCCGAAATCATTGGCGGCAGTGGCTTTGTCCCCGAAAAATGATTTGAGCATGCTGACGGAATACTTGGGATAGTTCTGCCACCAGTTGGCGCTCAAAGCATCGCTGCTTTTGGGCGTCCACTTGCCGTTGTAGACTGCCAGCGACACGTTCGAGGCGCGGGGGGTTTTTAGGTAACCGGGCCAGATGTGCCACAGCAGACAGTGATCGGTTGATCCTTGGACGTTGGATTCACCGCGCAGGGCATTGACCCCGCCGCCGGCCACTCCCATGTTGCCCAGCAGCAGCTGGATGATCGCCATGGTACGGATGTTCTGCACGCCGGTGGTGTGCTGGGTCCAACCCATGGCGTACATGATCGTGCCGGCCTGGCCGCGGGCGCCGGTAGCTGCATACGTTTTGTAGATTTCAAGCAGTGCTTCCTTGGGGGTGCCGGTGATCTCGGACACCAGCTGCGGGGTGTAGCGGGAAAAGTGTTTTTTGAGCAGCTGGAAAACCGTGCGCTCGTTTTGAAGCGTGCGGTCCATTTTGGGAACACCGTCGGCATCCATTTCGAAGGCCCATTTGCTCTTGTCGTATTTGCGGGTCGCCGGATTATAGCCCGAGAACAGGCCGTCCTTAAAATCGAAATCCGACCCCACAATAAAGGGCGCGTTGGTGTAGTTGGCAACATATTCCTCGAAATACAAATTGTTTTCCAATATATATTTGATCATTCCCCCTAAAAATGCGATGTCCGTACCGGAACGGATAGGAGCATAAATATCCGCTTTGGAGGAGGTTCGGGTGAAGCGTGGATCAACGCTGATCAGCTGGGCCCCTTTTTGCTGGGCTTCGGTGACAAATTTAAATGATATGGGATGATTTTCGGCAGCATTGCTGCCCATGATCAAAATGCAATCACTGTTTTTGATGTCGATCCAGTGATTGGTCATCGCGCCGCGTCCGAACGACTCTGCCAGAGCCGCAACCGTGGCGCTATGTCAGATACGGGCCTGATGTTCGATATAGGTGACTCCCATGGCCCGGATCAATGCCTGGTATATCCAGCATTCCTCGTTGTCCAGGGCGGCGCTGCCCACCGACGCGATGCCGCCGGCGCGATTGACGACCTGCCCCTGGGCGTTTTTGGCTTCAAAGCTGGCATCCCGGGTACTTTTGACACGCTTGGCGATTTCAGTCAGCGCCCAGTCCCAGGAAACTTTTTGCCACTTTTTGGAATAGGGTGCCCGGTACATGGGGTCGGTAATACGCTCGCTGTTTTCCACCAGTTGGGCCAGGGCGGCGCCTTTGGAACACAGCGAACCCCGGTTGATGACATGATCAGGATCACCCTCAATGTTGATGACCCGTCCATCACCTTTTTTACTGGTGTGCACGATGGCGCCGCAGCCCACCGCGCAATAGCAGCAGATAGTTGTGGTTTCCTTGGCATAGCGGGTTTTGAGCATCTGGGCATGGGCTTTAACCGGGCGCATGTCGAAGCCCAGGCCACTGACAGCAAGCCCGGCGGCGGTTGCCCCGGTGATCTGGATAAACTCCCGTCGGTTTACCTTCATAATGCCTCCTCCTTTTTTGGGTTTGGTGTAGGTGTGCATCATTGACTATGAGATATTAATGTAAGAGCCAATTAGCTAGTTAATTGCAAATTCTTGAAGGCAGGTCCGTCACTTTAATAATTGAAGATGGCAAACATTAAGATGGTCGTGAAGACTTATTGAATGAACGTTCAATCTATCTGCAGTAACAGCGAACCCTATTGCTCATGGACTGGGAAAAAAAAGAGAATCTGAGGATTGAGTGCTCCCCACCACTCATTTATCGCTCTAATCAACTATCCATACTTGATCGATCTACGGGAAAAAATGGGGTGAATCATGTATTTCCGATTAATAAACACTGTATTTTGAAAGTGATGGTTCAGAGGTTCAGGGGTTCAGGGTTCAAGGTTCAAAGGTTCAGGGGTTCTGGGTTCAGGGGTTGAGAGGTTCAGGGGTTCTGGGTTCAGGGTTCAGAGGTTCAGGGGTTCAGGGGTTCAGGGTTCAGAGGTTCAGGGGTTCAGGGTTTCAGGGTTTCAGAGGTTCAGGGGTTGGAAGGTTCGGCGCACGGAAACAAAAGCTCAACGCTGAAAGGAAAATGGGTATTAGACAGTTACTATCTCAGTTGTTCGTAAAAAGCGCAAAATATTTATCTGTTTTTTGGTAAACCGTTGGTATACAAGCGTTTATGAAGAAAAATGTTGGTGTCAACTTTTTAAATACGATTTTTCTAACAAAAAAGACAGAGCGACGTGTCGGGTCGTAGCCGAAGGCGAAGCCTGAAGCCATACCATAAATCTTCAATCTTCAATTCCGGCTTGTCCGGGTTAGGTATAGGGTATAGGGTATAAGGTGTAAGGTGTAAGGTATAAGGAAAGACTCTAAACCTTTGAACCTCTGAACTCTAAACCACTGAACCTATGAACCATTGAACCTTTGAACCTTAACCCCTGAACCTTGAACCTCTGAACCTTTGAACCTTTGAACCCTGAACCTCCGAACCTTGAACCTTTGAACCTCTGAACTTTGAACCTTAAACCCTGAACTTTTGAACCTTGAACCTCTGAACCTCTGAACCTCTGAACCTTGAACCTCAACCCCTGAACCCTCAACCTATAGCAATTTTCCCCAAGCAGCCTGTTGACATATCTTAACGATTGGATTAATACTCAACCCTTTATAAAAATATTTCCGTTAGCGCCTGTTTTGTGACTTTCGAGTGAGCATCCTTTCTGCTTACCTCGCCTAAAATCCCAAATTAATCGGCAAGTAAAGAAAATACCAGGGGTTTCAATCCATCTGGGAGAAGGAGAAATTTTATGGAAAGATATTTATTTACGTCCGAGTCCGTAACCGAAGGTCATCCGGATAAGGTTGCAGATGCCATATCCGATTCGGTTTTAGACAACATTATGGCTCAGGATAAGAATTGCCGGGTTGCCTGTGAGACGCTGGTTACCACCGGCCTGGCGTTTATTTCCGGCGAAATTACAACGGACTGTTACGTCGATATGCCGCAAATCGTACGCGATACCATTCGTGAGATTGGATACTCTTCTTCACTGATGGGATTTGACTATCAGACCTGTTCTGTCATTACGAGTATCGATCGCCAATCCCCCGATATCGCCCAGGGCGTCAATGAGGGTGAAGGGCTTTTCAAAGACCAGGGTGCCGGAGATCAGGGCTTGATGTTCGGCTTTGCTTCGGATGAAACTCCGGAGTTAATGCCGATGCCGATAACCTATGCTCATAAACTTTGCCGCCGGTTGACCAAGGTTCGCAAGAATGGTTCCCTTGACTTTTTGAGACCCGACGGAAAATCCCAGGTCACCATCGAATATGAAAACGGAACACCCAAACGGGTTGATGCCGTAGTCGTTTCCGCCCAGCACCGAGACGATGTCAGTTATGAGGATTTGAGAGAATCGATTATTGAAGAGGTGATCAAGAAAGTCATCCCGGCGGAAATGACCGATGGCGACACCCGCTATTTCATTAATCCCACGGGCAGGTTCGTTGTCGGCGGTCCGATGGGTGACTGCGGCCTGACCGGCCGCAAGATCATTGTCGACACCTATGGCGGACAGGGAAGTCACGGCGGAGGATGTTTCTCCGGGAAAGATCCTTCCAAAGTGGATCGCAGCGCGTCGTACATGGGCAGACATATTGCCAAAAATATCGTTGCTGCGGGAGTTGCCAAAAAATGCGAGATACAGATTGCGTATGCCATCGGCGTGGCCCAACCCGTGTCGGTGATGGTCGACCTGATGGGCACCGGCGTAGTTCCCAAGCAGCGGGTCGAGGAGATTGTTAAAGAAGTCTTCGACCTGAGGCCCAGGGCTATTATTGAATACCTGGATTTGTTGCGTCCCATTTACAAGATGACTTCTGCATACGGCCACTTCGGCCGCAGCGAACCCGAGCTAACCTGGGAGAACACCAACAAGGCCGACAGCATTCGTGAAATGGCCGGGATATAGATATAAATTGAGTTGACAGCAAAGGAGAAATTGCGAACATGAAGCAAGACGTAAAAGACATTAAACTTGCCAAGGAGGGTGCGCTGCGCATCGAATGGGCCAATCAGAACATGCCGGTGTTAAACCGCATCCGCAGCCGTTTCCAGAAAGAAAAACCGCTAAAAGGGCTGCGGCTCGCAGCCTGCCTGCATGTCACCACCGAAACGGCATCCTTGATGCAGACGCTCAAAGCCGGTGGTGCCAAAGTCTCCCTGTGCGCCTCCAACCCGTTGAGCACC
>Ga0049119_1000306_pt1 | contig 12770 bp, 2 predicted proteins | sample WorMetLIZAISLAND_2_FD_57363 | JGI IMG/M metagenome (GOLD analysis project Ga0049119, IMG submission 57363) | Marine gutless worms symbiont microbial communities from Max Planck institute for Marine Microbiology, Germany - Olavius geniculatus... | ecosystem: Host-associated > Annelida > Digestive...
GCTATAAACTGAGCACTAAATTTACAGGAAGGCTTTCTTTCACATCATCCTATTTGCAGCAGTTACACTACCTTAAACATTAATGACAGACGAGAAGCCCAGCTATTGCTAGGAAAAGCCGACCGTACCGCCTACATCCGAAGCCCAGCGTCCAACTTCCAGTAACGGAGAGAAAGCGACTTGTCAGAGGCGACACAGTTCCATGCATGCTATGTTAACGCTGTCTCATAAGCTACAATGAACGCTAGTATAACAGACATCGCACATGGTCATTTTGCCAAGCGATATAAATAGCTAAAGAAAAAAACAATCAAGGAGAATATCTATCAAGGAGAATATCGGACTCAAGTTTTGCAAATATATTTTTCACTATAAAACACACTGCTCGGGAAGACACACTACAGCCTATACAGTTCCTGTTGCAGTACTGACCTTCAAAGTCATCCAAGGTGTATGATTTTTATTTCATTTGAAAGCCAATATGCGACTTCCTATTAGCGATCGATAGCAACCTAGGCCCTATCTTGCACCGTTTAGCCACAGTACGTCCATTACGGACAACAGCTTGACCATTACTAAAGTACGGTTGGCTAAAAACTTGAACCAATGCAAGTGGGACGATGTCTTGTTGCAAGAGTAACTCAGAGACCAGATATTCACTGGATGAATACTGTAACTATAAACTGAATCAAATCAATTGTATTACGCAAATAACAGCACGGAAGCAAACGCAACTAACAAACTGCATATAACTTGGTTATATGAATAACTGAGCAACAAAGATTAGCATAGTCTATAATGCTCTAAAAATACATGTAGCACAGAACAGTCAGTCACTGGATGCCAAAATACTTGAGAACAAACACTTCAGTTAGAAAGTATACTGCAGTTACATATGGTAAACAAAATATTTCACAGATAAAATTGAACGCATCATGCACAATAAAAAATTACGGTATAACCTACCTACAATTCTATGCTCATATTTTGCAACAATATAAAACACACACAACACAGCCACTTTAAAAGACACAGCGCAGCAACAACTTAAAAATTACCAACACTGTATGTTACCTGTAAGCGGTGCAGTCAGAGGGCTTTGACCCCCCAATGGCCAGAAACAATAGTTTTTGTTAAAAATAGATATTAGGGACTTAGCAAAAATAATAAATTGTTACCACTGGATCTCATACTTTAAGGCTATAATGCACCAAATTCAATTTCGGCTAGAGCTACTGACTGCCCCGGATCATGCTGTGGGGGCTTACAGACCACTTAGCCAGAATTAAAGGGGAGGGAAGCAAGGAAAAGGGGGAGAAAAGGAAAAAGAAGGAACGGAAGAAAAAGAGAGGGTAAAGGAATGGAAAACAGGAAAACAAAGGGGAGGGAAAGGAAGAAGAAAGAAAGAGAAAAGAAAGAGAGGGCAGGTCCCCAATTAATATTTCTGGCTACCCCACTGTTACTTGTCATTGCACAGTAAGCGTCCTTTGTTACATAAAAAGTACACGTCCAAATACTGTACTGCCATGCAAAATATAACACTGGCGACTGTACTAATTTCAATTAAATGGAATAACATTAAAGTCAGTTTTACAAGTACAAAGAACAAAATGCTTGTTAATTTTTCTGAGCAACAATGTAGTCCAAAACACAGCTGATATTGCACATTTCGAAACTGTGTGGGTGAAAATTTCCATTTTCCCACTGAAAAACTCGACACCAATACAACACTTTTTGCTACCAAAGTAGTTGATAATACATGGATATACTGCACAGTGTCAGAGAGCAGCAGATGAATATACTTATTCTCTCAATGGCAAATCACATTAGCACTTAAGCCTAAAGCTGCATGCATTAGTGAAATTTGCCTCGAGCTATTTTCTGATGAAAGCAGTCATCTTCCTAGCTGATGCGATAACACCATCCTGGCCACTGCCCAAGTCCAGCAGGTATGCGCGAACATCATCGGGTGACTGGAGTTCCTCGTGGACTCTGCCATAAACCATCTCGGCAGCTGGTTCTTCACGGTATCCGACGAAGTCACCAGGTCGAAACACCAAAAGTTCGCCCGGTCTGCCGAACCGTTTGACGTGTTCGTCAACCGCGGACCCCAGCACCGGCAGACCACCAGCCATGCGACTTGACGCGGATCCCCACATGGACTTCACCGACTGGTCAGCCCGGATGTTCAAGTGATCCATCCGGGCCGATATCCCATTTGGATCTGGACAGGACAGAGCTGGCAGAAGATACAACACTGAATCGCAAAGTATCCCAGACAGTATGTCATTGATGACACTGGCCAAGGAGATGAGGAGATCCTGTGACAGATCAGCGGGTGAGGGCTCACCACAGTTGCTCGTATCCTGGATGAAGATGTTCCACCGATGGACTCCGGAGACACCCGTGTCGAGGCGCTCCACGAAGCATGACTTCTCCGCCTGGCTGCCCTGTATCGGTCGACCCTTGAAGACCAGGTGCGTCATGAGTTGCGGCGTTGTGTAGACAGAGATGGTTGTCAGCCGTTCGAGCACGTTGTACATGGTCTCGTCGTCGATCTTGCGTCCACTCTTGAAAGCCTCATGACGGACGAGTCTCACGACGGCCTGCTGGAACTCATCGGATGTGAGTCGTGCGGCAAGCATGCCAGCCACGCCTCGTGTCTTGGACACGGTCCGCCGGCACGAGTCAATCAGCGTCTCATGCGCAATGTCGCTAAGCATCGCCGGGCGAAGTCTGCTTGGCAGGGCCTCCAGCGCATCATCAGCACTGCGCGACCTCACCCCACACTCTCTCACGTCCACAACAAACTTGAGCTTGTAGTCGCGAACGCGCTCGTAGTAGGCCGGCATGTCGTTAAACACCAGCTGTGTCGAGTCCACCAGCCGGCCGTCCTCTGTCGGCAGGTAGAGGCAAGACACCGATATCACCTCCCGCTGCAGTTCCCTGGCCGAGACTGGATTTACTTCCAACGAGTCAAGAAGTCCGCGAACTGAGCAGTACGCCGCCTGCAGCTCGTTGGCGATCAGCTGACCATCGCCAGCATCCTCTCTCAGCCGGGACAGCACCTCAGCATACTGCTTCACAGTGGCGCGGTCAGTTGTCCCCACCTTTGCCAACAGACGCCGATGCTCGCCCACGTCCAGCGGCAAACGGTACAGATATGGCCGGATTTCGTCTGAGTCATACATGTTTAGCACTGCCTGGCACGGCTTCACCAGCAATCGACCGTCGTCGACCAACACCGACGGTATGTGTGCCAGCCGTTCTGTCTCCTCGTCATTCATCTCAACGTTGTCGAGGAACCGGTAGATGCTTCGCAGCACATCAACCTTCACAGAGTTGGGTGCCAGCAGAAATCTGTCACTGCCACACACAGTTTCTAGATGTCGCAGGACTGTGCCGACGCTCGGTGTCTTCTGTATGTGCAGTTTGTCTGCTAGGGTGTCCCTATCTGCCTGTGACAAGCCAGTCTGCTGTGGATTGGCCCATGACGGCAGCAGAGTGGCACTCGTCCAGCACACCTTTGCATGCTCTTTGGGCACGGCATCTTTAAACGACATCAGAGCAATGCCGCCGCCGTTGCCGACGTCACCGTACTGTGGACAAATATCAGACAGTGCCGGAGATACTTTCTCGGGTGTGAGAAACGTAACGGCAGCTACATCATCTAAAGAATTATCGTGCAACAGGTGAGGCGAAGAAAACAGATGATCAACAAGGATTTTCGATTTGGTGAGAGCACCTGCACTTTGTTGAGCATCTCGACCCTCATCAGCCACAGAACGCATATACTCCAGGAATCTACCGGACTCTACCGTATGGACCATACCGAGCAGTGAAAGAAATTCAAACCACTCCGATTCCTTGAAGAGATGCGTAGCCCGCGGAGCAAAGCGACTGGCAGGCTGCATCACCTGGAACACAACATTATTTGGATCATAGAAGTAATCAGCCTGCTGCAGTTCACCATCTTCAACTTCAAGAAATGCCAGATTCCGTAATGCCTCAGTCAGATCTGCTCGTTCCTCGGCAGAAATGTTTCCGCTGTTTGTCTGCAGGTAGTTGGTGTAGACATGGTGGAGATGAGCCAGCCGGTCATCGTAGGAAAAGTACTCAAAATGCTGAAAGATAAACTGGCAGTAAACTTCCAGTGAGCCGATCGAGGCACAGTTGAGAAAATCAAACAGAGACTGAAAACAATCTTCGCGTGCAAGGAAAACCGTTCCCGAGCGACTCTGCCACACATCAATGCCATTTGTCGGAATTTTGGCAGGAAGAGTATATATAAGACATCCACTCAAGCGAATTATGTCTCCACAAATTGTGGTGAATGCCGGAAGATCTCGAAGCCTCTGTGCAGCATCGTCATGGTTTAGAAGTTTATCTACATTTTCAGTGAAATATGTCAACACAGTGTGGCATTCGCAACTACTTAAACCAGACTGATCAGGGCTGGAAGTATCCGACAGTCGTTCAAGCAACAAAAGAAGCAGTTCGTATGGTTTCTCCAAATTAACAACCAAACGCCGTATTGGATCAGCCTCCTGGAATATGTCTGCGTGCATTGCACTCAAGTCCAGCTCCGGAAACTGCAAACGTTTCACGATTTGGCCAAATCGCTGTCGGCCTGTGGGCGAACACAAATCAATAACAGCCGTGCTGGCCGCAGCAGGAGAATACAAGTGATACTTTGTGTGAGAACGCACTGGCACAATGCACCAATCCTGCAGTGGCTGAATTGATGATTCAGCCAGAGTCACACGATCTTCTATGCAGAGTCCTACGTCATGGATAACAAATGAGTACACAAACTCCCACAGACTGGCTATCCACTTCAACGTCGGAAGTGCACCTGAATTCATCCTTTTCCACACAACACAACCTTCTTTGGAACAATAATTCTCAACTGGTAACAACGAAGGCAGCAAATCGGCCATTTGTGTAATTCCGAATTCTCGGAAAACATTGAACTGCGACATATTTTCAGATGTGACTTCAACTGCACCTGCGTATGACAATTTCATGAAGAGGCTTTCGTGAGTCGGTGCCAGACTGCAGAACTTCGAGAAGTAAATAGGCACATCACTGGAAAAACAGTCCAGCATGTTGTCTGCTCTCAGAAGTAGTGGCAGTCGATCAAGTCGCTGCTTAAAGTTGTCAGCTGAGCGAATGTACTTGACAACAAGTGACAGCATTGCCTCATCATGAAATGGACTGTTCTCAAGCTTCTGCGGCAGAAAACAAACACCAGTAGAATTCTTATCTCTGCATAGCTCAAAAAATGTCAGCACACTTTCAGGCGTCATGTAGTGAACATCAACCTCAGCACGAATGAAACTGTTATACAACTCGGCCGTTGATTCAACCAGCTTCAAGCCACAGGCAAGCAAGACGTCCGACAAGATATCTTCAGTGGTTTTCTCACGTGCTACGGACGCCGATGACAAACCAAACCATCCTTTGAATTTTCCGATCAGCGACGCTTGCGCCGGAGCATCCTGTGCAGATAACTGCATTTCAGACTTGCGAAACAAAACTTGACATGTCCCGTGCCCTGTCGGTGGCAACCAGGATATCTGCCAGCTGCGTTCTGGAGTTTGTGAATGACTACTGGCAGCATTCTTTTGAACAAAGCTTTCCTCCTCACAGACCGAAGCCAGTACTGGCACTGAGTTGCATTCAATGTACTGATACACGGCTGTGGTCAGAATTGACCACTGTGGCTTTGCATCACTGTACATTGGAAAGAACGACATATAGGCTTTCAGAGCATGGTCAAGCATAGGCCGCGAACATCTGACATACATTACGTTGTCACTGACGAAAGTCACGGAGAGCAACTGAGTGCGCAAGGCTGTCAACAGCTCTGCATATGCCGGAGCAATGGCTTCTGCACACAGTAGGTCATTCCACTGTTGTTTGTAGCCAGCTTTGTCGGTGTTCATCCACAAATGGCGTCTATTCTCGTAGCCCAGTGCAAAGTGACCATTCACGTGAACAGGAAGATCGGTCTCAGCCGGCAGTGGCAGATAGCAGAACGCACGACCTGGACGATTTGAGCTGTCTACATGATCATGCAATCTGCGCTCAAGCAGGCAGGCCACGCTGCCATGCGGCAGTAATGCAAGATCTCCATCTCTGAAGGCATTCTCCACCTCAGCCGGACATCTGGTGCTGTCACCGAAACCCAGGTGGTGAGCAACAATCCATTTTTCCTGGCAACCACGATTATCACTAAGAATCATTGTTAACAGCATAGAATTTGTTGGTCCACCAGAAACTGCAATCGATGGATCCATTTTCACTACTTCTGCCATCTTGCTCTTAGCAGTCTGCAGTCTCTTTCTTGCCCCGTCATGATCCTCGTTCAACAATCTCCTGCACGTGTATGTATGCGTTAAATTTCCGGTGTCCACGTCGACCTCAGATATACTGATCTCTTCCACGTGATTCATAAACAGCAGAATTTCAAACAACTCTTCCTTCAGCTTCTCCAGAAGACCGGCTACATGAGCTGGTGTAATCACTTTCTTTGATATGTCAGACTTCTCAGCCATTTCTAGATTGCGAAGTGGAAGACGAAACGTTGTTCCACTGGTAGAAAATTGCTCCTCCATAAAGCATGTGAAAACGTCTGGAAATTGTTTGCGCAGAGCACCAACATCATCGTAGCGCATCCCAGGTTCTGCCACAGTGGCACCAGGGACGTACTGGCATGTAGGATCAAAGACACACAGCATCTTATTGCCATCTGTAGCTGAGGTCAGCAGCTGTGGAGCATCGGTGAGATGGTAGACAGAGCTGAAACCGACACCATACTGGCCAGTGGCAGCAGGGTCCAGAGTTTTACTACCTTCGCCAAAACGCTGGATACCTTCAAGATCCGCATCACCGAAAGGCTGGTCATTGAATATGCACAATGCGGGACCTTGCAGTGGACGCCAGCTTGACTCAAAAACACGTCTGTCTGAATGCTGCCGCATGTCAGCAACGAAGTGGACGTGAGATGCTCCTGCATCATCAGCATTCTGTATCATTTCTTTCAGTATCTCATGATCAAACGGATAACTGTCAAGCAAACGGCGTAAGCTGTTTGTCAGACGCTCCTTCTGTCCAAAAGGAATTCCACGCGAGTACCGTCTCAAAGCCTCTTCCCGTTTTGTCCGCATACCGAGGCATGATGACATGCGATATGTTATGTCGGAATGAGCAAAGCTTACCAAAGATGCATCTGTTAGCCAAGCACAATCATTGTAGCAAAGCGAAGATGCTGCACACAGATATCCATTTGCATTTGGGATGATTATTGGACCATGGACTCTTTCAACTTCGACAGCCGTTATGCTTGACTGTTTCATCACACTGTTCAGCTGAGTGATCAGCTTTACTGTTAAGTCCAGCTCATGTTGTGGAAGTGGCTTCCCGTTACTCTTTGCACTCACCTGCTTTAGAGCTGCCATGTAGTCATCGACGTTGAACTTCGACCTAACTCCAACAGCGTTCATCATGAGAGGATACTTCTTTGCTAATCCAGCAGGCAATGCATACAGATATGGTGCACAGCTGTACGGAACTTCTGTAGCAACCATGCTTGGCAAAACCAGTTCTCGATCCAGAAGAATGCATGGCCGACCAGCGAGAACACTCTGCATGAGAGTGATCATGGTTTCATCGGTGCTGCACTGGTCTTGTAGAAAGCTATAGAGAGCATGCATGCAGCGCTTCAACTCTTCAAACTGGCGATGAGTCAGCTGCTGCAAGTCGGCGTTCAAAGCATGTTCCAACTGTGTCATCACATGCTCAAGACTCGGTCGGTTGTTGCCAAGCTGCAGAAAATCGCAGACCTGCGAGGACAAGCCGGACTGGTCAACGATGCAACATGTCGCCGAGACAAAATATTGGTAATCAACTGTAAAAAGATCAGACACACACATCAGTTCGTCGACATGGTCATCACCTGCCCACAACAGCGGAAAGTCAGCCGGCTTTGGAAGAACACAGAGCAGCTTCACATTCATCAGCGTCTCCAGATACTGGTCACATTCAGACTTTGAAGTCCGCAGCAACAGTTGATCGATGAAGAGCAACAGCGTATGCTGCCGTGACAGTCCTATCTGTCGATTCTGTGTCCACATTTTCTCCAAAGTCTCACATCTCTCCAGCACTTCAATCCAGCCAATATCATTCGTCATCAGACCAAGAGGCACAAGTGCAGACAAGATCTTCACATCCAGAAAATGCACTCCATGAGGAAATCGGCCATCTTCCGGAGTGTACAAACATGCAGCTTTGGAACTTGGATGAACAAGTTCGCATGGTCGACGAAGCACACTGCCATCGGGAGAGGCTGGTATACATGGATAGTCTTTGATCAGGGACTCCAACCAAGGCTGGTGAAGATCAAGAGCAAACAGCACAAGAGAATTACGTGCAACCACATCCAGCCGATCTATGTTTGGAAAGAATACTTCTCTGTAAAATTTTTCTTTCTGGAACATTTTTCCTCTGACTGAATCTTCTAAACCCAGATCAACAAACGACTGGTAAACAGAGTCAGAGATGACGCTGACTGCTTTGCTTCTGTAGCACGCGGAAAGAACATTAAGGGCTAGAGGCCCAACACTCTTCATAGCAGCCAGTGATCGTTCCAGGAAAATGATGTTGTTGAAATCAATGCCTGTGCCGCGATGACACAGTAACGGAATACCCTGCTCATTTATGACGCACTGATAAAACTTCTTCACCAGAGGAAAAAAACAAGGCTCAACTGAGCCGTAGACAGGCCACAAGTCTTGTAGGCTGATATCTTTAACAGAACTATCAATCAATGGCATCAGATCCGTCAGCAGCTGAACATAAGCGGTGGCAACAGCATCCTCCAGCAGAGCATTGTTCCACTCAACACGAACGTTTGTCTTCTCGTCTTCAGTCACGTGGCTTAAGTGGCGTCGGTTTGAGTGCAGTGCAAACATGCCATTGACGTGGACTGGTAGACCAGTTGCTACTGGCAGTGGCAGGTAGCAATAAGCACGGCTACGACTGTGAGCGCCACATCCTAGAGTCAACGGTCTGAATTTCCAATCTGTAGTTGGCTTCAGTGCGCATGCAACACTAGCTGCTGGAGCAAACGCTTCCCTCAACTGTTGGACAATTTCCAATGATTTCCGAGTGCCTACGGTTGAGCTGACCAGCCAATACGTTTCAGTAATTCCAACTCCATCCAGCCTCAAGCCTTTTGCTCCAGCACCTTGATCTAACGTATTCACGGTCATCTTCAACACCAAAGTCGAACTTGGTGGCTCCACTGCAGCTTTGGTTTTCACAGAGCTGCCAGAGACACGATTCATATAGCTCGCAGCAGCATGAAGAATTCCACTGTTAACTGACAGAGCGACAGCAAGTTTATCCGAAAATGCGCCTGCCATTAATTTCTTCAGTCTTTCGTTGTTGACTGGTTGCAATTCTCTCACGACTTGCACCAGATCTTTTGTTACCTCGAGCAACAACACCGACTGTGTTGGATCAGCACCGGGTGCCAAGTGGTAGAATGACAAACGTCGAACGTTCTGAGTAAACGTCAGCAGGTGATGCGCATTCTTTGCAGTTAACTGAACCAGAGAGCACACTTCACTGCGGCTGTAGTGCAGCGACGAAATTTCACTTCGAATTGCCTGCTCTTCCGTACGAAGTGGAAGACGAAACAGCGTTCCATTAAAGTAAACCTTTTCGCTTTTATCACAGTTCAAATGACAACCAAAGACGTTGTTGTACGGATGAAACTGATCTGGAAGTCGAGACAGTAGCATTCGATTCTTGTCCAGGTTTATCTTAATACCCGGTCGACTGACATCTTTAATTCCGCGGCCCAGATGTGTCGTGTGTGGATCAAAGATCACAAGCATGTTACGTGTCACAAAGCTCGGCACATCTGTCACATTGTACACAGCATTAAAGCCAAGACCGAACTTTCCAATTTTGTCTGGTTCCGACTCCTTCATCGCACCGCCAAGCCGTATAATGCTCTCAAAGTCATGATCAGTGAACACAGCATCATTGTAGGCCCACAAAGCTGGACCCTGACAAAAACGCATACCTTCATCAATCAGGTATTTCATCGAGTCTTCATTTGTGCGCTCATCATACAGAAAACGAACCTCTGACGCCCCGGCATCATCTGCATTTTGTATGATCTCCTTCGGAATGGCCATTCCATCACTGTAATCCTCGAGGAGCTTCCGGAGTCGATCTGTTAATGGTTCGGACTGGCCAAAGCAAGTCACAGCAAGCTCTTCAGCATGCAGCATGCGGCTCATTAATGTAGGAACGCCAAGTGCAGCTGCTGTAGCCACTGGCAACTGTGGATGAATAAATGTGATATTGTCTTCGGCACTACAGTCGGTTACATCAAAGCCTCGACGCAGCCAATCCACATCACAGTAAGTACATTCACTTGCTGGAAGCAACTTCACTGGTACATGTGAGCCATCACCCACTTGACACAGTATAAGGACTTCAGCAGAACCTTCATCCTTCTCATAGTACTGAGCAAGCTGGTTCAAAATGTTGACCGATAACTGAATGTCTGTGGCAACATTATCAAACACAAAATCTCCATTCGCATACTTGTGGTTAATGCTGCTGAGAACGATCATGTACGTTTCCACAGAGACGTGGTCAATAGCCCCACACTGCAGAAAGAACTGACTGTAAGATTCAATCTCTGGTGGCAGCATGTAGACATATGGTCGCAGGTCCACAGAACTTCGTCGCAGCATGATCCACTTGACAGAAACAAACCCGTCCCCATGCCAGACCCAGCTCTCCACAGACAGCTTCTTCAGCAGCGACATCAACTGTGAAGCATCCACTCGGCTCAGTGAGTCGTAGATGCCCATCAGCAGCGCCAGATACTGGGCCTTCTCTGCCGACCTGTAGCTGGCAATGATGGACATGAGCTGCTTCACGATGCTAGCCATATCTGGCTGCATATCCCAGCCAAATGCCTGAGCTAGTTCCTGCGTGCACAATGACACAACCGGCTGAACCGATCCTATGACAGGAGCCCAGCCGTCACTAGTTACAGCAGCTGGCACATGCAGCACTTCCTCCCTTCCGCACCATGCCAAAGACTGCGGGTACATCACTGGTCTGTCCAGCATTGTAGCAACCCAGCACAGACTCCCAGCCCACTCCACTAGTAGGCGGCCATTCAACTCGTGCCATAAATAGTCTGTATGACTGCCAAGGAACCCAATCATCGCCAACGAACTAGCTCGCGCAGCAGCTAAAGTGTCCGCAGATGACCCCAGCTTCTCTATGGATATCATGCTGTTCAGCAGGTCATTGGCTCCTATATCTTTCACTGTCTTCAGCCCCATTTTGTGCAGATAGCCCAACACTTCTGGCTGACGGTAGCTGTCTGCTGGAAACACATCGGCATCCGGCAACAACAGACAAAGTTCTGCTGACTGTGGATCAAACAACGCCGATGGTGTGGCCAATCTCCCCTTGGCTGAAGTTCGCACAAATGCTACATTGGACAGAGTTTCTGCAATGCTTGGGTCTTCAGCGCAGTAAGCCGAGAAATTACCGATGACCATCTGAGACAGATGATCGGCCGTACCTTCGTCCAGCGTGTCACCGGTGTTCAGTTTTGTGCTGAGCTGTTGCTTCAGGATTGAAGTGATGGTGACAAACTTGGCACCGAGCATTGTCACTGCCTTTGTTGCGTTCTCATCGTCGGCGACTGAAAGATAACGAGTCTCAACCGGAAATGAAATGTGCATCACTGGAGCAACCTGTCCAACCTCTTCGACCGAGCTGTACATGGGCTCAGTGCTGCTGCCATCTGTTTCACTGACCATGCACTCAAAGACTGGCAACATGCAAAGGAACCTCAAATGACATGCTTCAAGTGCACTTGGCTGAATCCGTGCTATTAGCTCTACCACATCAGCCTTCTCAGCAGCCGTGGTCTGATGGTGGATACTTTCCAAGGACTTCTTTCCTCCGTGCAACTGATAAGCATTGTACATCACTTCGACAATATCCTCAGACAGCGGCAGGCGTATGCAGTTACCGATGACTGCAGCGTGACAGCGAACATACTCCGGCAAGTCATCAGCAATGCACGCACCCAGCAATTGCAGAACAGATGCCACTCCAGCCGACAACGTGTTGCCAACACCACTGCGAAGTATCACACACCCATTCAATATCAGTGGGACAAGCCTCACCCTGGCCTCATCGGAGTCAAGTGGAAGCAACGGCAGACCAGTAAACTGTGACAGATCAGATGGATAGTGTGTTCTCAGGAATACCCACAGAGCTGGCAGCCAAGTAGATGGAATACCTCCTGCTGATGATGATGATGACGGCTCCCAGTACACCATATATTGCTTGCGCCAGTGACTCGGGATTACTAGTGGCAGAAGTTTAGTAACCGACTCTTTGCTGAGAAATTCAATCTGACAAATCCCTAAAAACGCAGCACACACTGGACAGCAATATGTTTGATTACAAAGCTAGCACTGCATTCATCTGCAATTATTTCTGCACAAAAAATATTACACCTAGTACAAAAAGCAGGGATCAAAACTACAGCTCTTACATACTGCTACTTCTCGTTTGGTTTAACTGTCCTTCTTTTCTGGAATTATTCCAGCTTAGACCAGATACCACCACAAAAACTTTTTGCCAATTTCTGTTGCTCAAGTCAGATCATCAAAGCACTAAAGAAAGAAAAGTACAACGTTACGGACTAAAAC
>Ga0049119_1000332_pt1 | contig 12154 bp, 9 predicted proteins | sample WorMetLIZAISLAND_2_FD_57363 | JGI IMG/M metagenome (GOLD analysis project Ga0049119, IMG submission 57363) | Marine gutless worms symbiont microbial communities from Max Planck institute for Marine Microbiology, Germany - Olavius geniculatus... | ecosystem: Host-associated > Annelida > Digestive...
GTGCATGCTAAAAGCCTCCAAGCGGTTTAGGCGGGGGATGCGTATTTATTTTAATGCAGACCTGGAAGCCGAGGTGATCGGTTCATCTAACGGAACCCACACCCTGAAATTTACCGCTGGCGATAATATTGAAAAAGTGCTGGAGCGTATTGGAAAAGTGCCGCTGCCGCCTTATATTAGAAGAAATCGTTCCGACCTCGATCCTGAAGATGACAGATCGGCCTATCAAACTGTCTATGCCAGTCACAAAGGGGCTGTGGCGGCGCCGACTGCCGGTTTGCATTTCACGAAGAAACTATTGAAAAAACTGACGGCCGGCGGGGTCCGGATTGCGGCGATAACTCTGCACGTGGGCCTGGGGACCTTTTTGCCGGTCAGATCCGATGATATTCGCAAACACCTGATCCATTCGGAGCAATATTCGATCTCCGCTGAATCGGCTGAGATTATCAACTCCGGCCGGTCCGGCGGGAAAAGGGTCATCGCGGTGGGCACGACCTGTGTGAGGACACTTGAATACGCCGCCTCCGGCGCTGGCCGGGTCGCGGCCGGAAGCGGAAGGTGCGACCTGTTTATTTATCCCGGTTATAATTTCAAAACCGTCGATGGGTTGATTACCAATTTCCATCTGCCCCAGTCGACGCTCTTAATGCTGGTGTCGGCCTTTGCCGGCCGTAAGAATGTCCTAAATGCCTATAAGGAGGCGATCAGCCGAAAATACCGTTTCTACAGCTACGGCGATGCGATGATGATTGTGTAGCAGCCGGCAAGCGGCTGCTGGTGTAAGGTATAAGGTTGAAGGTATAAGGTAAAAGGCTCAAGGTAAAGAATTTCGATTATTCAACCCTAAACCTTACACCTTATACCCCATACCATAAATTTATTTGGACCAGGACCAGCAACTTAAGATCAAAACATGTTTGATTTTAAAGTAACCGCGACTTCAAAAGATTCCCGTGCCCGGGCAGGTGTGATTCATACCGCCCGCGGTAGGGTTGATACACCGGTATTTATGCCGGTGGGGACTCTGGGTTCTGTCAAGTCGCTGTCGCCTGAAGAGCTGGTTCAGGCCGGTGCCCAGATCATTCTCGGCAACACCTATCATTTATACCTCAGGCCGGGCATCGAGGTCATCGATAAATTCAAGGGTTTACATGGCTTTATCCACTGGGACGGGCCCATTTTAACCGACAGTGGCGGATTCCAGGTATTTTCTCTGGCCCAGCTGGCCAGGCTCTCCGAAGACGGTGTTACCTTTCAGTCGCACATTGACGGCTCCAGGCATCTGCTAACGCCGGAGAAAGCAATTAAAATTCAAACCTGCCTGGGTTCGGACATTATGATGTGCCTGGACACCTGTATTCAATATCCGGCGACCCGGGAGCAGACTCTGGCGGCATTGGAAACGACCACCCAATGGGCTCGAAGATGCAGGCAGGCCTGGCGGGAGACAGAAAACACATCGAACACCCTCTTCGGTATCGTCCAGGGGGGTATGTTCAAGGAGTTGCGCCGCAAATCCGCTGAGGATCTGACGGGTATAGGTTTCAGCGGTTACGCCATTGGGGGGCTGAGTGTCGGGGAGCCGGCCGAAATGATGGCGGACATAGCGGATTTTACGCTGCCCCTGTTGCCGCAAGACAGGCCGAGGTACATCATGGGGGTCGGCACTCCGGAAAACCTGATTGAACTGGCGGCCCTTGGCGCCGATATGTTCGATTGTGTGCTGCCCACCCGCAACGCCAGAAACGGCCAGCTGTTCAAACAGACCGGCGCCATCAACATCAGCAACGCGCGGTTCAAGTACGACACCGCGCCGATTGATGCCGATTGCCGCTGCTATACCTGCCGCCATTATTCCCGGGCGTACCTGCGCCACCTTTACATGGCGCGGGAACTGCTGGCCTATCGTTTAAACACGATCCACAACATCCATTATTTTGTCAACTTCATCAAAGGCTTGCGGGAGGCTATATTAAACGATGCTTTTGGATCTTTCAGGAAAGATTTTTATCGCAAACTGGAGAATTAACGTTGATGGGGGGGGCAGGGTTCGGAGGTCCAAAGGTTAAGACTTGTTGGAAGGTGTCAATTCATGTTAAACCGCCAATATAAGAAATTATGCAGGTAGTTGAAAAATATTTGATTCATCGACCCGAAACCCAGAACTTTAAACCCGAATAAAAACAAAAAGGAGAATATACCATGAAAGAAAAAGTTGAAGCGGCACTGCAAAAGGTAAGGCCGATGCTCCAGGCCGATGGCGGCGATGTGGAGCTCATCGATGTGCAGGAAGGTATCGTGACCGTCCGCCTGCAGGGCGCCTGCGGCGGCTGCCCGATGTCTCAGATGACCCTCAAAAACGGCATCGAAAGAATTTTGAAGGAAGAAGTGCCCGAGGTCGTGTCGGTGGAATCCGCTCCCTGATCTTGGCATGGCGCAGAGGGCATAGGGCAGAGCGCAAAACAGAAGATAAGAAGATAAGAAAAGCAGAAGGTGGGAAGGCGTCCGATACCACCAGTTCTTATCTTCTCACCTTCTCACCTTCTTATCTTCCTGGCTTCTTTTCATAACATAAAAAAAGGGAGGTGCAATGAAGGTCCTGAAAATCGACCATCTCGGAATAGCTGTAAACAGTATAGATCAGGGGAAAAATTTTTGGACGGAAGTGTTGGGGCTGGAATTCGAAGGGTCCGAAACTGTGGCCGAGCAGAAAGTCACAACGGCCTTTTTCCCGGTCGGTGAGAGTGAAGTGGAATTGCTTGAATCAACGGCACCCGATGGACCCATCGCCAGGTATCTGGAGAAAAAGGGTGAGGGCATTCAGCATGTCGCCTTCCGGGTGGACGATATTGAGTCCGCTTTGCAGGAGCTAAAAGACAAAGGCATCCGCCTGATTGATGAGACGCCCCGCAAGGGGGCCGGCGGTGCCAAAATTGCTTTTCTGCATCCCAAGTCCACCAACGGTGTGCTGGTCGAGCTGTGCGAGCGGGACTAGTCGAATTCGGAATTTGGAATTCGGAATTCGGAATGCGGAATTGAATAGGCGGTATTTGGGAATCTAATGCGAGCTGGCTATCGCTGATGACAGGTTGGGATTGCCAATGATAGTTTAGCCAATCGATCTGACACACATTGCCTGACACCTGACACCCGAAACCTGAAATCTTTGTAACGGCGCCTTTTTGATCAACGCGCCACTTTTGGTGAATTTAATCGCCCTAGGGTAACTGAAGGAGTATTTGATTATGTCCGAACACCCCGACAAACAAAAATGGATTGATCTTGCCACCAAGGAATTGCGAGGAAAGCCGCTGGAATCTCTGGACTGGCTGACTCCCGATGGTATACCGGTAAAGCCACTCTACACAGCCGAGGACATTGAGAGCATGTCCCATGTCAACACGCTGCCGGGGCTGGCTCCTTACGTCAGAGGCCCCAAGGCCACCATGTACGCCGGAAGACCCTGGACCATCCGTCAGTATGCCGGTTTTTCCACCGCCAAAGAATCCAATGCTTTTTACCGCAGATGTCTTGCAGCCGGGCAAAAGGGGCTTTCCGTAGCCTTTGATCTGGCCACCCACCGGGGCTATGACTCCGATCATCCCCGGGTCGTCGGTGATATCGGCAAAGCCGGCGTTGCGGTGGATTCGGTCGAAGACATGAAAATTCTTTTCGATCAGATTCCCCTGGATCAGATGTCGGTTTCCATGACCATGAACGGCGCCGTGCTTCCGATCCTGGCCGGTTATATCGTGGCGGCCGAGGAGCAGGGTGTCAGTCAGGATCAGTTAAGCGGCACCATTCAGAATGACATTCTCAAGGAGTTCCTCACCCGCAACACCTATATCTACCCGCCGGGCCCATCCATGCGCATTGTCGCGGACATCATCGGCTACTGCTCGAAGCACATGTCCAGATACAACACCATCAGCATCAGCGGCTACCACATGATGGAAGCCGGGGCCGATCCTGTGTTGCAAACTGCCTTTACTATGGCTGACGGCGTCGAATACGTCCGCGCGGCGCTGGATGCCGGACTGGACATCGATGCCTTCGCGCCCCGGCTGTCTTTCTTTTTCGGGATCGGGATGAATTTTTTCATGGACATCGCCATGCTGCGGGCCGCCCGGTTCCTGTGGCACCAGTTGATGAGCCAGTTTGATCCCCAAAATCCGCGCTCCAGCATTTTGCGCACCCACTGCCAGACTTCCGGCTGGAGCCTGACCGCCCAGGATCCCTATAACAACATTATCCGCACCACGCTTGAGTGTCTGACCGCCGCTCTGGGCGGAACCCAGTCGCTGCATACCAACTCATTTGACGAAGCCGTGGGGTTGCCGACGGATTTTTCCGCGCGCATTGCCCGCAACACCCAGATCATTGTTCAGGAAGAGTCCCAGATCTGCCACGTGGTCGACCCCCTGGGGGGCTCATATTATCTGGAAGCGCTGACGGACGGAATCGTGCGTGAGGCCGGCAAGATTATCGCCGAAGTCGAAAAGATGGGCGGAATGGCCAAGGCCATCGAAACCGGCATGCCCAAGTTGCGCATCGAAGAATCTGCGGCCCGGCGGCAGGCCAGAATCGATCAGGGCAAGGACATTATCGTCGGGGTAAACAAATATCAGATCGATGAAGAGATCGACCTGGAAATCCTGGAAGTTCCCGCCAGCGTGCGCGACGAGCAAATTGCCCGACTCAAGCAGCTACGGGAATCCCGCGACGGCGAAGCCGTGCAAAAAGCGCTGGGAGCCCTGACCGCAGCTACCAAATCCGGCGACAATTTGCTGGAGTTGTGCATCGAAGCCGTCCGACTCAGGGCCACGGTGGGTGAAATCTCCGCTGCCCTCGAGAAGGAGTTCGGGCGCTACATGGCCACCACTCAGTGTATTGCCGGGGTATATGCCGCCGAGTACGGCCAGGATGAAGTTATCGATGATCTGCAATCACGGACTGATGGATTCCAGGAAAAGGAAGGCCGGCGGCCGCGCATTCTGGTGACCAAGATGGGACAGGACGGCCACGACCGCGGCATCAAGGTGATTGCTACCGGTTTTGCAGATCTCGGCTTTGACGTGGATATCAGCCCTCTGTTCCAGACACCTGCCGAAGTGGCCCGGATGGCCGTGGAGAACGATGTGCACGTCGTGGGGGTGTCCAGCCAGGTGGCCGCTCACAAGACTCTGGTCCCACAGTTGGTCGAGGCCCTGAAATCCGAGGGCGGAGAAGATATCCGCGTGGTCGTCGGCGGTATCATTCCGCCGGGGGATTACGATTTTCTATACGCTGCAGGGGCCGCAGGGATCTTCGGACCCGGCACGCCGGTGACCGAGTCGGCCAAGCAGGTGTTGGATGCGCTGGAAACGAACTAGCCTGCGGCTATCTTGTTGAACGGATTATGGGTGGATAAAATTGAGCGCAAGAAGGTTAGAAGTCAAGAAGAGCAGAAGGTAAGATTTCTTTCCAGTGATTCTTACCTTCTCACCTTCTGAAATTCTATGTTTCTCATCTAATGCCAGCAACAAAGCAATGACCGGCATTCCAAAGAGACTTTTATCCTTGACAAAAGCCAACCCGTATAGGATGTTACAAGTTTGATTTTAGGACTACTTTTGCAGTTTATTTGACTCCCGGGCTGAGCAGCTCAGCCGGGGATATATTCATACTCCGAAAGAACCAGCAGAAGAAAGGAATCGGATAATGGGAATCGTGGAAGATAAAATTAAAGACCTGAAAGCCCGGGAAGCAAAATTGCTTGAAATGGGTGGGGAGAAAGCGGTTGCCGCCCAGCAGGAAAAGGGCAAGTTGACTGCCCGCAAGCGCCTGGATCTGTTATTCGACCAGGGAACATTCCGCGAAATTGATATGTTCGTCAGCCATCGTTGCGTCAACTTCGGCATGGAAAATGTGGACATACCCGCGGACGGTGTTGTTACGGGCCATGGGCTGGTGGATGGACGACCGGTATTTGCGTTTGCCCAGGACTTCACCGCCAGGGCCGGCAGCCTCGGTGAGATGCACGCCAAAAAGATCTGCAAGGTCATGGACCTGGCCATGAAGGCGGGGGCACCCTTCGTGGGAATCAACGACTCCGGCGGCGCCCGTATCCAGGAAGGTGTCGATGCGCTTTCCGGCTATGGCCAGATTTTCTTCCGCAACTCGGCCGCTTCGGGCGTCATCCCGCAGATTTCCGCTATCATGGGGCCCACCGCCGGCGGCGCCGTCTATTCCCCGGCGATGACTGACTATGTCTTCATGGTCAAAAACAGCAGTTATATGTTCATTACCGGACCCGATGTGATCAAGTCCGTTACCGGTGAAGAGATCACTTTCGAAGAATTGGGGGGCGCTCTGACCCACAACGAGAAAAGCGGCGTGGCCCACTTTGCCTGTGACAGCGATGAAGACGCCATTGATCAGATCAGACGCCTGTTATCTTATTTGCCCTCCAACAACATGGAGGACCCGCCGCACGAGGATACCGGTGATGACCGCAACCGCACCGATGAAGCACTGAATACGATAATTCCCGACAGCCCCAACAAATCCTACGACATGAAGGACGTCATTCGCTCGATTGTCGACAACGGCGCGTTTTTCGAGCCCCATGAGCATTTTGCCCGCAATATCATCGTTGGTCTGGCCCGGTTGAACGGCAGAGCCATCGGTATTATCGCCAACCAACCCAATGTGCTGGCCGGCTGCCTTGACATCAATGCCTCGGACAAGGCCACGCGATTCATCCGTTTCTGCGATGCGTTCAACATTCCTTTGCTGACGATTGCCGATGTGCCCGGCTACCTGCCCGGACGTCAGCAGGAGTGGGGCGGCATTATCCGGCACGGGGCCAAACTGTTGTGGTGCTATTCCGCAGCAACGGTGCCGAAATTGCTGCTGGTGCCCCGCAAGGATTATGGCGGATCGTATCTGGCGATGTGTTCGAGGGATCTGGGTGCCGACATGGCCTTTGCCTGGCCGACGGCTGAAATTGCAGTCATGGGAGCAGCCGGGGCGGCCAACATCATCCATCGCAAGGAGATCAAGGAAGCCGATGATTCGGAAGCCAAACGCCAGGAGAAAATCGACGAGTACAACGAACTTTTCTCCAATCCCTATATCGCCGCCAGCCGGGGTTACATCGATGCCGTCATCCTGCCGAGCGAAACCCGGCCGCGTCTGATCGACGCGCTCGAGGTCCTGTGTACCAAGCGTGAAACCCGGCCCCCGAAAAAGCATGGCAATATTCCGATGTAGCGTGATGCCGGTTTGCCTGCAGCGCCGTTGAGGGTGAAAATTATCCAGGAGCTAATTGCACAACCGGCCTAACCTGATAGAAAGGGTGAACAAATGACCGACGACAAGAAAGTTATGGCCGCCATCGCCGCAGTGATGAGTTATATCCAGGATGAGGAGGCGCTGAGCATGCAGGCCGCCATGGCCGGTATGCCCCCGCAGAGCGCCGCGGTGACGACAGCGGCTGCAGCTGCCGTCAAACCATGGGGGATGAGCGGCAGACAGGCGCAAATGCAGATGCGCCACCTGATGCAGATGAGAACGTTTCAACGCAACCGCGCTTTCTAGACGCTGCGTGTATCGAACACCAATATCTTACAGGAGAACATGACAATGAGTGACCAATTTGAATTCAAAATGACCACAATGAATTATGACAAGGACCGGCCGGCGGCCGAAAATCCCGTAAAAATCGAGGATATCAGCCTGCGCGACGGCCATCAGTCGCTTTTTGCCACCCGCGGCAGAACCGAGGACATGATTCCGGTGGCCGAAATGATGGATGAAGTCGGATTCTGGGCCATGGAGGTCTGGGGTGGCGCCACCTTCGACACCATGCACCGCTTTTTAAACGAGGATCCCTGGGAAAGAATCCGGACGCTAAAGCGTTACATCAAAAAAACCCCTTTTTCGATGCTGCTCAGGGCCCAAAACCTGGTGGGATACCGCAACTACGCCGATGATGTCGCCAAAGCATTCGTCGAACGAACCGCCGCCAACGGCATGGATATTTTCAGAACCTTCGATGCCCTCAATGACTACCGCAATTTTGAAACGGTGGTTCCGGTCATCAAGGAATGCGGAAAACATTTTCAGGGCTGTATCTGCTATACTATGACCGAACCGCGGATGGGCGGTGAGGTTTACAACATCGACTACTATGTCAACAAAGGCAAGGACCTCGAGGCCATGGGCGCCGACAGCATCTGTATCAAGGACATGGCCGGGCTGATCGCACCCTATGACGCCTATGCCATCGTCAAGGCTTTGAAGGAGACGGTCAAACCGCCGATTCACCTGCACAGTCACTTCACCTCCGGCATGTCGCCGATGAGCCACCTCAAGGCCATCGAGGCCGGCGTCGACATCATCGACACCGTCATGTCGCCTTACGCCTACCGCACCTCCCATGCGGCCATCGAACCGCTGGTGATGAGCCTGCTCGGCACCAACCGCGATACCGGTTTCGACATCCGGCACCTGGCCGCCATCAACGAGATCTTTGAAAAAGAAATCATGCCCAAGTACCGCTACCTGCTGGATGACACCAAAATGTCGGTCATCGACATCAACGTGCTGCTGCACCAGACTCCGGGCGGCATGCTGTCCAACCTGGTCAACCAGTTGAGGGAAATGGATGCCCTCGACAAAATCGACGAAGTCTATGCCGAACTGCCGCGGGTCAGGAAGGATTTGGGGCAAATCCCACTGGTGACCCCCACCAGCCAGATCGTGGGTATTCAGACGGTCAACAATGTACTTTTCGATGATGAAAACGAGCGCTACAAGATGATTACGGCCCAGGTCAAGGACCTTTGCTACGGCCTTTACGGCAAAACAGCGGTCCCCATCAACCCGGAGGTCCAGAAAAAAGCCCTCAAGGGTTATGACCGCGGCGAGGAACCGATTTCCTGCCGGCCGGCCGAGGTTCTGGAGCCGGAACTGGATAAAGCCAAAGAGGACACCGAAGGCCTGGCCGTCGATCTGGATGATGTGCTGATTTATGCGCTCTATCCGGTAACCGGCAAGAAATTCTTAAACTGGAAATACGGCAAAGAGCAGCCGCCGCCCGAAGTAAGCCCCCGAACCCTGGAAGATGCCAAGGCGGAACTGGAACTGCTTAAAAAGGCCAAGGCTGGAGAACTGGTTGAAAAAACCGCGAAAGCCGCTCCGGCCAAGGGTGAGAACCTGCGTACCTTCAATGTGTTCGTGGATGATGAATATTTTGAAGTCGGTGTCGACGCCGTTGACGGCGTTCCGATGGTCAACTATGTCCAGCCCGGTCCGGGAATGATGCCGGCGGCGCCGATGGCGCAACCGGCGGCCGCACCGGCCCCGGCCCCGGCTGCCAAGGAATCGGCTCCCGCAGCCGAGCCCGCGCCCGCACCGGCGGCCGCCGTCGAGGGCACCGCGATGAACGCACCGATGCCCGGTATGATCATCGGTTATGAAAAAAATGTCGGCGATGCCGTCAACGAAGGCGAAACGGTGGTCATTCTAGAAGCCATGAAGATGGAAAACGCGCTGCCGGCACCCGCCAGCGGCACGATCAAGGCCATTAATTTCAGCAGCGGGGATTCGGTTGCCAAAGGTGATGTGCTCTGTGTGATCGGATAACACCCAGAGGACGGAAGACAGAAAACGGAGGACAGAAAACAGAAGACAGAAAACGGAGGGCAGAAGCCTGAAAGGCGAAGCAGGTTCCTCCGTCCTCGGTCATCTGCCTTCTGTCCTCTTGCATTTTACCTGCAGGAATCATAGGCCGCATCTAACATATATCTTTTTGCATTTCCGGGAGATATACACAAATGAAGATCCACGAATATCAGGCCAAGGAATTGTTTGCCAAGAATGACATCCCCGTGCCCCGGGGAGGGGTCGCCTTTACCTCCGGGGAGGCGGCTGCGGTCGCCGCAACACTGGGAGGATATCCCGTCGTCATAAAAGCCCAGATCCACGCCGGTGGTCGCGGCAAAGGCGGGGGCGTAAAACTGGCCCAATCCGAACAGGAAGTTGAAACTACCGCCCAACAGATCATTGGAATGAATCTTGTGACCCATCAAACCGGCGCCCAGGGCCGACCGGTTAAAAAAATTCTGGTGGAACAGGGGTTGAACATCGCCAAAGAGCTTTACCTGAGCATTATTCCGGATCGGGAAACGGCCAAGATTGTGGTGATGGTCAGTGAAGCCGGCGGTATGGATATCGAGGAAGTGGCCACCGACACCCCGGAAAAAATCATCAAAGTTGCCATTAATCCCCTGCAGGGCATTCAGGGTTATCACTGCCGGGAAGTCGCCTTTGGTCTCAATCTTGAGCCGGGCGTGATGAAACCTTTCGTGGCCATGCTTAAAAATCTGTACCGGATGTTCGTCGACTATGATTGTTCGTTGGTGGAAATCAATCCCCTGGTGATCACCGCCGAGCAAACCGTCATCGCACTGGATGCCAAAGTCAATTTTGACGACAATGCTCTGTTCCGGCACAAGGATATCCTGGAATACCGGGATCTCGACGAGGAAGATCCCCTGGAGGTGGAAGCATCCAAGTTCAATCTCAACTACATCAACCTGGACGGCAATGTGGGCAACATGGTCAACGGCGCCGGCCTGGCCATGGCCACCATGGACCTTATCAAGCTGGCCGGAGCAGAACCTGCCAATTTTCTGGACGTCGGCGGCGGTGCCAGCGCCGAAATGGTTGAAAACGGCTTCAGAATCATACTGAGCGATCCGAATGTCAAAGGCATCCTGATTGATATTTTTGGCGGCATCCTGCGGTGCGACGTGCTGGCAGAAGGCGTCGTACAGGCCGCCCGCAAAACAGGAATCGATGTGCCGGTTGTGGTTCGCATGGAGGGAACCAACATCGAAGAAGGCCGTCGAATACTGGCTGAATCGGGACTGAAGTTGACGACGGCCGTCGACTTGAAGGATGCCGCCGACAAGGTGGCGGAGATGGTCGGGAGCTGAGGAGAGAGAAGTTAAGAAGGTGGGAAGATCAGGAAGGTGAGAAGGCTAAAGAAAGAAGTTAAGAAGGTGAGAAGTTAAGAAGCTGAGATGTGGCTGACATCCACAATTCTTACCTTCCTACCTTCTTAACTTCTGATTTTCTCAATAGTTAACCATAGGGTTTGAGCAGGATTTGAGGCGGCAAAAATGAGCATCTTCGTCGACAAGAACACAAAAGTGGTGGTTCAGGGGATAACCGGCAGAGAGGGTCAGTTTCACACCCGTCAATGCATCGAATATGGCACCCAGGTGGTGGCCGGAGTTACTCCTGGTAAGGCCGGGCAGAAAATGGACGATGTTACCGTGTTTAACACGGTCAGCAGCGCGGTGGCCGCAACCGGCGCCAACTGCAGCCTGATTTTTGTGCCCCCGGCGTTTGCTGCTGATGCCATAATGGAAGCAGCGGACGCCGGGATCGGTGTGATCGTGGCCATCACCGAAGGCATACCGACCCTGGACATGATGCGGGTCATGAATTATCTGGAGGGCAAACCCTTGCGCCTGATCGGTCCCAACTGCCCCGGAATCATTACTCCCGGTGAGGCCAAAATAGGTATTATGCCGGGTCCCATTCATAAGCCCGGTGGACCGATCGGGGTGGTGTCACGCTCCGGAACCCTGACCTATGAAGTGGTCAATCAGCTGACATTGCAGGGTATTGGTCAGAGTACCTGTATCGGGATCGGCGGCGATCCGATCATCGGATCCAATTTTATCGATTGTTTGGGTGCTTTCGAACAGGATCCGGACACCAAAGGGGTGGTCATGGTCGGTGAAATCGGCGGAACCGCCGAAGAGGAGGCTGCCCGATTCGTATCTGAGAAAATGAGCAAGCCGGTTGTCGGATTCATCTCCGGTGTAACGGCACCCCCAGGTCGTCGCATGGGCCATGCCGGTGCGATTATCAGCGGCGGCAGCGGTACCGCCGCAGCCAAAATCACGGCCATGAAGACGGCCGGGATCCACGTCAGCGAAAACCTGGGAGCCCTCGGCGAACTGTGTGCTGAAGTATTTAAATGAGGGATCGGGGAGTTTTTCATTCCCTGCTAAGTCCGGCCGGGGTATGGGCTCGCCCCAGCCGTAACCATATGACCGCGCAACTTGGGTACGGCAGCTATCCCGCGTCG
>Ga0049119_1000337_pt1 | contig 12115 bp, 9 predicted proteins | sample WorMetLIZAISLAND_2_FD_57363 | JGI IMG/M metagenome (GOLD analysis project Ga0049119, IMG submission 57363) | Marine gutless worms symbiont microbial communities from Max Planck institute for Marine Microbiology, Germany - Olavius geniculatus... | ecosystem: Host-associated > Annelida > Digestive...
CACTTCCGACTTCGCTCATCCGTCATCTGTCTTCTGTCTTCTGTCCTCTGTCATCTGTCTTTTGTCCTCTGACCTCTGACACCTGACCCCTGACACCTGAATCCTTAGGTCGATTGTCTAGCATCAGGCAACGGCCTCCTAGAAAAAATAAAGGCGGCCGTCAATCCGGCGATAATATGCCAAATTCCCCACCAGGCGGTAATGATGGCCATTCCGCCAAGACCTTCAAAGAAAGTGAACACGAGCACCAACCCCAGCCCCGAGTTCTGAATCCCCACCTCGATGGAAACGGCCCGGGTATCCTGCTCGTCGAGCCGCAGCAGACGCCCGCACCAGTAACCCAGATTCAGTGCCAGGGCATTGTGGATCAGCACACCGAAGAAAACGAGCCCGACATAGTTGAGAAAATAATGCCAATTGGCTACCAGGGCGGCCGCAACGATGCCGAGGAAGAATACCAGCGAAAATATTTTAAACGGCTTTCTGACCTTTTGGACCAAAGAAGGAAAATAGTGAGAAACCGTCAATCCGGTGATCAGTGGAATTCCGAGAATGATGAAAATATTGACAAACACATCAATTGGGCTAAGACTGACTTTGCGCAGAATTTGAGCCGTGTGCGGGTTGAAGCTGCCCCAGATGGTTAAGTTTAAGGGGGTCATGAATATGGCGGCGGCGGTCGATACAGCCGTCATGCTGACCGACACCGCACAATTGCCGCGCGCCAGGTAGGTGACGATATTGGAAAGGTTGCCGCCGGGGCAGGCTGCCACCAGGATCATGCCCAGTGCGATCGACGGCGGTGGCTGCAGGATCAAGGTCAGCAAAAAGGTGAACGCCGGCAATAAAATAAACTGCGTCGCCAGACCGATGGCCGGCGCTTTAGGAGCGATGAAAATTCGTTTGAAATCTTCGAGTTTCAACTCCAGGGCCACGCCCAACATCATCAGGCCAATGGCAGCGTTAATTACAAAAAGCCCCTGGGGGTTGAAGTTAAGCCTAACTTGATCGATGGCTGCCGGGTCCATACCGGTCTCCTTTTAAATACAGATGGCAGAGTTTATCGAAGTGGTAAGTCGGAATGCGGCCTTCGACGAGCTCAGGCGGGGCAAAGTCGGAAAAAAGGAAACAGTGGAAATATCATTTGCTCCATGGACCATTATTTTTTAATCGATAGAATTCCACAATTCGTCATTCGTCAATCGACATTCGTCATTCCTAACGCCCGCAACTCGATCCCATCTTTTTTGGTTTTTTCAATCCGAAATCCGAAATCTGCAATCCGCAATCACAATTACTCATTCAGCATTCGCCTAATCAAGAGCATAACCATGATGCTCTTTCCACTATAACCTAGCCCGGATAAACCGGAATTAGCCACAAAGCCACAAAGGCACTAAGACAAAAAAATTTTATAAAAAACTTCGTGCCTTGGTGTCTTGGTGGCAAAATTCTTTAATTTAAAAATTCCGTGGCAACCATGATGTGATTTCAATAGATAGGCACTAAGAAAGAATCTTATCCACTTCAGCATCAAGCCTGCGTAGTTCTTCGTTCAGAACGTCCGTCCCTTTTTTCTTGCATCGACGAAGATCTTCACCCCACTTTTGAATCATCGCAGTGTCAATCCGACGGACCCTGTTATCTTTAGACCATTCTCGGCCGATTTTTTCACCCAGGTTGGATAGGAGCTCCCCGACTGTATCTTTGTCGGAATCCGGAACCGCCTGAAGTACTTCTTCCATACGAGATTTCCACCCTTTAACAAGAAACGTGCCCTCATAAAACTTACGAAACCATTGTTGCTCTTCTTGGGTTGTCATGGAGACTCCTTTCTATCGGTTTATAGCGACGGGCAAAGGACCTGTTTGTTCCTTTGCGCTTTCTGCTTCCGGCTCTTTCAGGATAGAGCCGTCTAATCTCTTGCGGCACTATAGCAAAAATTTGTTGCCGATGTTCATTGAGTCATCGCCGTTTAAAAGTGACAAATGATCTAATCCGCCTGAGGCGGACTATCATTTCAAATAGACCGTTCGACAAAAGACTCACGACAGGCAGCATACCTTAATTTTAGTCATTTTAGGCAATTTAGTCATTTTAGTCATTTGTCAGTTATACCTGCGCAGTTATACTGACCCGCAGGGGCCTCTTTTTGTGAGCAAGGTCTCGTAAAAAGGATAGCGTGTTTGAGCATGACATATATTCAAAAAAAAACGCCTTATCAACATCTTTTTCACACGGCTGATTCCTGATAAGGTCTTTGAATTTGAGCAATAACTAATATTATGTTATTTGCTCTTTTTAAACAGACAGTATACATTAACTTTAGTCATTTTAGCGCATTTTAGGCAATTTAGGCATTTGCCCCCTAAAGATTCTAAAGTAACACTGGCATGCGTTCACGGTTATAGACTGAGGTGCAATTATGGAAAGGGCTTTAATTCTTTCCGGAGGCGGGGCTCGAGGGGCCTTTCAGGTTGGTGTCTGCCAATATTTGCAGGAAGTGGGCTGGGTTCCTGAGATGGTTTGCGGCACTTCTATCGGCGCAATTAACGCCGTCGGCATCGGCTCCGGGATGAAACTGGAAGAGATGGCGCACTTCTGGAAAATCTACGATCGACGAAAAATGTTTCGAATTACCATGCTAAAATTTATCCTCTCCCTTTTTAAGCTTCGCAGATTTAGTCCTCTCATGGATCCGACCCCTATGAGGGAAATGCTATCGAAGCTGGTCGACCTAGACGCCCTGCGAGAAAGCCGGCAAGAAATCATCATCACCGCTGTAAACCTGAAAACATCTCAGCTCAGATACTTTAACCAGAGCAAGATTGATATAGACCATGTCATGGCTTCCGCGGCCGTACCCATGATTTTTCCCTGGCAGTTTATTGAAGGAGAACCGCACTGGGATGGCGGCGTAATGGACAATACGCCCATTATACCGGCCCTGGAACATGGTGCCAAACAAATCATTGTCGTTCTGCTATCCCCTGTCGGCGCATCCAACCTGCGTTTACCCCAAAGTCACCTGCAAGTGATGGAACTCATGTTTGAACATTCCCTAATCGGCGCCTATGAATCGTCCATGGCGTATCGCGCCAGTCGGAACAAACCCCAACCCCTTGGCCGAAGCGATCTTCCACCGGACACCTCACCTTTCAATAATTGCCTGGAAGATCAGTGCATCGCCATTGTTGCGCCGGTTCGCATGCTTGGTTTTCGTTCTTTTTTTAATTTCTCAAGACCGCAGGTAACGCAGCTCATCCAGGAAGGATACCATTGCGCCCGCAAACAACTGGAGGGCTTTATTCAATGATTTTTCGATGTCGGATTAAAGAACCCAAAGCGGGTCCGGGCCAAGGTTTCACAGATCCGGGATTGTTGAACCCTTGAATCTTGAACCCTGAGCCCGGAACCCTTGAACCCTGAACCCGGAACCCTTGAACCCAGAACCTCTGAACCTCTGAACCCGGAACCCCTGAACCCAGAACCCTTGAACCCAGAACCTCTGAACCTCTGAACCTCTGAACCCAGAACCTCTGAACCTCTGAACCCTGAACCCCTGAACCCAGAACCCTTGAACCCAGAACCTCTGAACCTCTGAACCCGGAACCTCTGAACCTCTGAACCCGGAACCTCTGAACCCGGAACCTCTGAACCCGCAACTAGGCGGCATATTGCTTGCTCAAGTTATCCACTTTATTATTCAAGGCCTTCACACTGCGTGTCAGTTTATCGATATCCTTTTTGCTGGGCAGATTCAGTTGGGATGGTACTGCTTTCAGGCTGCTGTTGAATTTCTTTTCAATTGTTTCCACCATAGGAATTTTTTCGATTGTTTTTTTTCCGCTATCCAATAAATCGTCCAGAACTTTGCGGGCATCGTCCTGTACACCATCAATAAATTCCTTGCCGTTATCAACAAAGCCGTCCATGGTCTTGCGAACATCTTTTCTGACATCCCCAACATACCCCTTGGCATCATCGACCAAGTCGTCCAAGACTTTGCGGGGGTCTTCTCTAAAATCCTTGACAAGCTTCTGGCCGTCTTTGACGGTTTTCTGAGCATCCTTTTTTACGCCTTTGACAAAATCCAGGCCGTCATCGACCAGGCCGTCGTATACCTTGCGAGGATCCTTGCGGACATCCTCAACAAATTCCTTACCGGCTTTGAAAGGATGATTGACATATTTTTCATTGTAGTCTTTAACCTTGTCATTCAGGTTGTCCATGGTCTCCCGAGCGGTCCTGACGACATAAAACTGAGATTTGGTCTTTTTCACTGCTTTTTTGGTAGATTTTTTTGCCTTTGCCATTTTTATTACCTCCTGACTGTGTATTGTTGAAAATTTGGTTGCCGATCAAGGCTCATTTTTTTGACGCAACGCGTTATGGCTCGTAATATGATGCAGTGCGTTATATTTGTCAAGCATTTTTTTACTAAAAAAATCGTTTTTTCGGAAATTTTTAATACACCAGGGCGCCAAGGGGACGACGTTGCGGTTCGCAATCCTTTTATTGCCATTGTCAATGCAAAATGGTATCAAGGCTGTTATTTACGATTAGACAGTTACCAATTCAGTTTGGTGCAAATTGCGCAAAACATTTTTGGGCATCTTTGTAAAGCACTGACAATCAAGCATCTACAAAGATTGGAATCGAATTCAACTTTTTGTATTTTTATGATACCCGCTTGTCCCGGCTGGGTATCGGTTAATCTGATTTCAGCTGTTTTGACGGTGGCGGCCGAATAAAATCGATCCGCCAAAGGCGAACCACAAATCTTCAATCTTCAATTTTCAATTCCGGCTTGTCCGGGTTGGGAGGGATCCAATGGCTGAGACCATGACCAATGCCGACAATTTTTGGCTCTCCATGGATGAGCCCACCAATCTGATGGTCATCACCGCATTTATGGAATTTGAGGAGCCCGTAGATTTCAAACGCCTCTATGCAACCATCGAAAGCCGTCTGGCGTCTTTTAAAAGGTTCCGGAAGCGAGTCGTAATACCGGTTTCGGGTGTGGGTGTTCCCACTTGGGAAACAGACAAAAACTATGATCTTAGATCCCACCTTCAACGAGTGGCCCTGCCGGCGCCGGGGGACAAAGCCGACCTGCAGGAAATGATCAGCAATTTAATGACCACGCCGTTGGATCCAAACAAGCCGTTGTGGCAGGTCCACCTGATTGAAAACTACAGGAATGGATGTGTGATCTTTTTCCGGATTCACCACTGCATTGCCGACGGCATCGCACTGGTGCATGTCTTGCTTTCCACCGCGGACACCGATGCGGACGCCCCCTGGCCGGAATATCAACCCGATAATCGACGGGATTCCAATTCCCTTCAATCTTTGTTTCCGGTTGGCAATATAATCGGCACGATAACGAAAACCCTAAACACAACGATAAATTACGGCGCAGCACTGCTGGAAGAAGGCGGAAAAACCTTATCGGATCCATCCCGCTTGAAAAAGGTCGCCAATTCCACCACCGGTTTGACCTCGGACTTCGTTTCCATTCTTGCCAAACATACGATCATGCCTTCGGACCCCAAAACACCGTTTAAAGGCAAGCTGGGTGTGCGCAAACGGGTCGCCTGGACCGAACCGATATCGCTTGACAAGATTAAAACGGTTGGACGCGCGATCAGCACGGCAACCCTCAACGATGTGCTGATCGCCACGGTCACCGGTGCAATGCGTCGCTATCTGAAAACCCGAAATTCGCCGGTAAATGAACTTGACCTGCGGGTAACGATTCCCGTCAACATTCGCAAACCGGGAACTGAATTCGAGCTCGGCAACCGGTTCAGCCTGGTTTTTCTGGCATTGCCGGTATATATCGACGATCCGATATTGCGCCTCAAGGAAGTCAAGCGGCGGATGGACCATCTCAAAAAATCGCCCGATGCCTTTATAAATTTCGGACTTCTGAACGCCATGGGCGTCCTGCCGGCCAAAATCTCCAAAAGATCGGCGCATTTGTTCGGCAACAAGGCGTCAGGTGTTCTGACCAATGTACCGGGTCCGAAACAGCCCCTTTATTTTGCCGGTAAAAAGATTAATAATATTATGTTTTGGGTGCCCAGATCCGGCATAATCGGGCTGGGTATCAGCATTTTCAGCTATGACGGAAAGGTTACAGTGGGAATAGCTTCCGATGAAAGGCTCATGCCTGATCCGGAATTCCTTTTAGAAGGCTTCGAAGATGAATTTAACCATCTATTGGAGCTCGTGCAGTCCGGCAAGATATATGACGTACCGCTAGTTTTGCATGATCGGTATCAAGAAGCGCAAAACACGGATATTCCAATTTCAAAAGGTGAAAAAAAATCGGGTACGGCCCATGATAAAGGTCCCGCCCGATGCAGGGCAACGACAAAAAAGGGCAGTCAATGCAAAAGACGCGCTTTGCAAGGCTCCGGATATTGCGGCTCCCACAGGCGATTGGAAGAAGACACTAGAGTTCAGGATGTCGCGCGGATATTAAAAGAGTTGAGCAAATAGTTATTTTTTTGAAACCCATCATTCCCCAATTCCAATGTTTCATCATTCCAATCGCATGACCTTGTCATTTGACCCTGCGGCTCTCGAAGGCAGGTTCGCGACAAGTTGGGGGCGAAGCGCCTACCAGTTCTAAAATCCGTGGTATTGAGTGTCTTTTTGCAGTTAATTTTTACTAAGACGACGTCTCGCTTAGAAAGGATAGGCTATGCTTCCTGAATACTTCGAATTTACACTCCCCACCAAGCTCGTTTACGGAGTTGGAATTTTAGGCAACATCGGCAATACCGTCAAACATTTCGGCAAACGCCGGGCGATCCTGGTAACCGATAAAATACTGGTCAAGGCCGGGCCCGTGAATCTGGTCAAAAAGGGCTTTAAAAACACGAATATCGAAATTGTCTGCAAGTATGATAACGTCCCGCCCAACTCGACCATCAAAACCGTCAATAGCTGCGCCCGGCTGGCCAAAAAAACATCAATGCGATTTTATAATCGCCATCGGAGGCGGCAGCGTCATCGACACGGCCAAGGTCGCCAATCTTCTGATCGTCAAAGGCGGCAAGGTAGAGGATCATATGGGTGCATACCTGCTGGACAGAGATGACGAGCTGCTGCCGGCGATTTTTATCCCTACCACAGCGGGAACCGGTTCGGAAGTGACCAAAGTGGCGGTGATTGCCGATCCGGATAATGATGTCAAACTGCCCTTTGCCGAAGAACAATTTTTGCCCCGGTTGGCGATCCTCGATCCTGAAGTCACCGTCTCGATGCCGGGCAAACTGACCGCCGCAACGGGTATGGATGCCCTGACCCATGCCATTGAAGCCTATGTTGACAAGGAATGGTCGCCTGCTTCCGATGCCCTGGCGCTTCACGCCATCAGACTGATCAGCAATAATATTCTCCAGGCCTGTGCTCAGCCCGAAGACCTTGTGGCCCGCGGCGCCATGCTCGTAGGCAGTTTTCTTGCAGGTGTCGCCTTTTCGCATTCCATGGTCGGCATGGTGCATGGCATCTCCCATGCCCTGGGCGGGGTTTATCATATTCCGCATGGACTGGCCAACGCGCTGGTTCTGCCGGAAGTCATGCAGTATAATTTGAATTCCAGACTGGAGCGTTTTTCGGATATCGCCATGGCCTTGGGTGTCACATTTCCGCAGGCTATTAGTGAAAGCCGCAGCGTGCTGGAATCCGGCCGGCTGGATTTTATTAAAGATAAGTTGATTCCCGTGGATTCTCTCAGGGATTGGGTTGATACCCAATCTTTCAGGGCCAGAGGCCTGGCATCAAAGGCTCTCGGTAATCTGTCATTTATCGATCAATGGTTCCGCAAGCAAGCTGCGGAAGCCGGCATCGAAAAGATACGGATATTAAATCGCCAGCTGGCGTATTTAACGAAGATGCCGCTTAACTTGAAGGATGCCGGGATCACGGACAACCTCGCCAAACTGGAGCAGGTGGCCACCACCGCCATGGAAGACGGCGCCATGTTGTATAATCCCGTGGAGCCCGATCGCGATACGATACTCAAAATTGTCACAAAATTATTTTACGCCCGAACGGAACCGCTGCCGGTATCGGAAGAGGATCTGCGTCCGCTGGAGTCAAAACGCGGCGCAACGGAAATAAAAAATGTTTTTAAAGATTCAGATATGCTTTACAGTGTTTTTATGGCTTTTTACGAACAGCTGAAAAATAATCCTGAAATAGGCCCGGCACTGCAAAAAACCGATCTTTGCATTCAATTCGTGTACCAAAACCCCGCCGCGGTCATTACGATTGATGCCGCAAAAAAGGATTTAGTCATCCATAAAGGCGACTTCAAAGGAAGCCCTGAGGTCACCATGACCATGAATGCGGATTTCGCTCATAAATTCTGGCATGGCAAAGCCAATCTGGTAACAGCCTTGACTCGCCGGCAGGTCGTCGCCAAAGGCAATGTGCCCAAGACCATTAAACTTCTTCCTATTTTAAAACCTGCTTATGCGCTGTATCCACGCTTTTTAAGGGAAAAGGGGTTGGGGCACCTGGTTATGGGATAATCACGCGGGAGTTGATTTGTCTATATGGAAGATTTTGGGGTGTCAGGTTTCAGCGCCGCCTCTGGCCCCAAAACGGCCAGTTTGATCGAAGAAAAAAAACTGTACCAGATCAATGCTATGTCAATTTCCGACAAATTCATTCGCCGTTTCGTCCTCGTCCTCGTACTCGTCCTCGTCCTCGAAGCATTTGAGCCTCTTAGCATCGAGGACGAGGACGAGTACGAGTACGAGCACGATTTAGAATCCCTTTCTTGGGGTTAATATAGGCCAAGTTTCATAAGAGCACTGCCTCTGGCCAAAAAAACGGCCAGTCTGATCAAAGAAAAGAAACTCAATCCGCAAATCGTGGGTTCATAGATGGTGGGAGCGGTTTTCAACCGCGATTACCCAGGTGGGTAATCGTGGCCGGAGGCCACTCCCACAAACCTTTAACTTATATCTGAATTGTTTTGAATATGCTGTAGTTTCACACGAGCGGCGGCCTCGACTCGGCTGAGCTCGTCGGCAGGCCGTCTAAAGGACATCCGGTCTGATCGGAAAAGAAACATTATAAACGCAAATATCGAATATCGAACAAGGAATCATGAATGTCGAAGTAAGGTATTTTATCGATTTAAATTGATCTAAAGTAGTCAGAGCGAAGCGATTCCACACTTCATCATTCGATATTTCTTGTTCGTTATTCTGCGGTTCGCTTTTTAATTTTCATGTTTCATAAGAATGGCGAGCTGAACACTAACACCTGCTTGCCGCGGCGAAGCTCGCCAGAGCGAAGACGGGACACCTGAAACCTAAAGATTCACAACCATTGTTCGATCCGGCTGTAAGGCCATAGGCGTTCATCAGAATACCACAACCTGATTTTCAATTCGCAAGCAACTTGGAGGAAACCGTGAAACAGATCGTCAGCATTAGCCTTGGACCCAGCAGCCAGGATTATGAATTTGAAACGGAATTTTTAGGCCAGAATTTTAATATCAAACGCTTTGGAACCGACGGCGATATGGATAAGGCAGCTCGAATGATGCTGGCATGGGATAACCATGCGGACGCCATCGGGCTGGGTAATCTGAAATTTCCGAAAGCCGTCGGCCCAATGCATTCGGCGCAGCAACATGCTGAAAAATTAAAAAAACTGTCGTCCACATTTCAAGCCCCGGTAACCATGGGAAGTGCCTTGCGCAACGTTGCCTTCGAGTGGTCTCTGCGCTTTATCCAGTTTAAATTCGGCAACTATTTTAATAATGCCAAGGTGCTGTTTCTTTCCGGTCTGGACCAGCACAAAATTGCCCAAGTCATGTCCGAGTACACGGAAAATCTGATCTTCGCCGATCCGGTTCTTGAAAATGGGATCCCAAAATTTTTAAATTCCATTAGTGACCTTGAGTTGTACGCCGGCGGAATACATGACGTTCTGCATTGGGTCCCCAGCAAACGCCTCTCATCGTCAGTCATGCCGATACGGGCCTGGAATGAATACATCATGCGTAAGGCCATGCAGAAGGCGAATATCATCGCTGTTCCATATTTTAATTTTTTCAAGTATTTGGAAAAGGCTACCCTCGAGGAACTGGGAGGAAAAACAATCATCACGTCCACCGCTTATGATGATCGCATTGATTTCTTAAAGGAAGCGGGCGTGGATGTCGTCATAGATACAACCCCTAAAATTCTAGAGCGTGTTGTCGGGCACAATGTCCTTGAGGCCCTGATCCTGGCGGCCCTGGGAAGAAAGCGGGATCAGGTCAGGGCTGATGATTTGCTCGAAATAATCAGCGAACGGAAAATGGATCCCCGGATCGTATATCCTTCCGGGGATCCCAAACGGGTAAACCGGTTTGCATTTGTTATCCACCCGCTTTCCCAGGAGTATTTTAAAAAGGTCGATTCCATCGACGTTCTATCAAAGGTGAGTCCGCCCGTATTCATGGATGCGGTGGAAAAGGTCATGGCCTACTCGCCGCCCATGATATATTCCAAAGTTACCGGCGCGAAATCACCCACCGGCGTCGAAGCGGAAGGTTGGCTGATCACGGTGGGTGGAACGCCCCGGGAAATGCTGGCCCACAGCCCTGAGTTTACCTATAAGCGATTGCTGCAGGCCGCCAGGACGGCCAAACGGCTGGGCGCCCAGATAATGGGACTGGGCGCCTTCACCAAGGTCGTGGGAGACGCCGGGGTGACCGTGGCGAAAAAAGCGGACATTCCCGTTACCACGGGCAACTCCTACAGCGCATCCGGCGCCCTTTGGGCCGCCGCGGACGCCGTGCGCCGAATGGGCTTGATCAAGGTTGAAAAAGGTCAGAAAATTCAGGCCCAAACAATGGTTTTCGGGGCAACCGGCGCCATCGGTTCGGTCTGCTGCCGTCTGCTGGCAAAGGCCTTTAAGGAAGTTTGCATGGTGGGCCGCAATCCCGCCAAGCTGCTGGCCTTAAAAGAGACGATCCAGCAAGAGGACCCCGATGTGAATGTTCGAATTTCAACCAATCCCGACAAATTTTTAAAAGATATGGACCTCATTGTCACGGCAACCTCCGGCGCCGGTAAAGCGATCCTCGATATCATGAAGGTCAAACCCGGCTGTGTGATTACGGATGTCGCCCGCCCCCTTGACCTGTCTCCCGAAGATGTCGCCAAACGTCCCGATGTGCTGGTCATCGAATCGGGAGAAATTGAACTGCCGGGTAACCCGGAAATGAAAAATATCGGTCTGCCCCCCAAAGTTGCCTATGCCTGTCTGGCTGAAACCATTGTGCTGGCCCTGGAAGGACGCTTTGAAATCTTTACCATCGGGCGTGATATCGAATGGGAAAAGGTGCGCGAGATCTATAAGATGGGTCTGAAACACGGTATGAAGCTTGCGGCCATTTCAGGGGTGAATGGGGTGTTTACGGATGAAGATATTGACAAGGTCAGAGAGCTTGCGCTGGCGGCAAGGAATAATCAGGCCCAATAATTGTAGGTAACAACGCCCTCAAGCGGGACTTCTGAAATTATGACTTCCGTAAAATTCCGACCCCAAGGAGCCGGCATTGGTCCGCCCCAAATGGATTAAAGGGATAATTACCGTGACCGGCAGTATTATGGTTTCAGGTGTCAGCCCAGCCGCCGGCAAAAAACGGCCGGTCTAATCGAAAAAGAAACTTTGCAGCTTTGCATCGGCTTTTTGGGATTGTGGGAGCGGTTTGCTTGTCTGAGCTTGTCGAAGGTTCAACCGCGATTTATTGAATAGATGCCCTAATGCCCAATTCGTCTTAACCTGTTCTTCGGGCGACCATTGTAGTGGCGGGGTTTATCCCCGCTCAGAGCTTGGCGACTATCATTCATACACCGACTTAGTCGATGCGTTGGCGGAGAACGGCGGTAGCCGACGTTTAGGCGGGGATAAACCCCGCCACTACATTGTCGGTCAAGCCCATCGACTTTTCTCGTTTCATACAAGCACGGCCTCGATTCGGCGAGCTCGTCGCAGGCCGGCTAAAGGACAGCCGGTCTGATCAAAAAAAAGAAACTTCAAAAAGTAAATTTTAGATTTTGGAATGCGGATTTTGGATTTAAGGTAT
>Ga0049119_1000351_pt1 | contig 12009 bp, 8 predicted proteins | sample WorMetLIZAISLAND_2_FD_57363 | JGI IMG/M metagenome (GOLD analysis project Ga0049119, IMG submission 57363) | Marine gutless worms symbiont microbial communities from Max Planck institute for Marine Microbiology, Germany - Olavius geniculatus... | ecosystem: Host-associated > Annelida > Digestive...
TAACTCATTTGCCGTTTCGTCCTCGTCCTCGTGCTCGTCCTCGAAGCTTTTGAGCCTCTAGGTATCGAGGACGAGGACGAGCACGATTTAAAATCCCTTTCTTGGGTTTAAAAAAGACGAAGAGCACGAGCGCTACATCTGGCCAAAAAAACGGCCAGTCTGATCAAAGAAAAAAAACTAATGAACATCGAACATCGAACGTCCAACATCGAACATCGAATAATGTATCCTGTCTATTATGAAACGACTGAGCGAAGCGATTCCACCATTCGTCAATCGACATTCGTCATTCGTCATTCCATGACGTCACTCCATCGGGGGCAGCCAGTGGTGGGACGGGTTTTTGACCGGCATGCGGTACATCACCGGATCCCTGCCATACACCTCCAACTCAACGGTGTCTCCCAAGGTCAGCAGGGCCCAGGATCCAGCCGCGTGGGGGTGAGTAGTGAAGGTTTCGCTCAGAGACTGCAGACTAAAATGGGGGATTCCGTCCATGGAGTGCAGCTGGTTCCAGTGGACGTGGCCGGATACCACTGCGATAACCTTCTCGCTGTCTTCAATCAGACGGCGTGCCAGGTGTGCATTGCGGTGCTGCTCGCCGTGGGCATAGCGACGCTCGAAATAGTAGTTGCCCACCATCGAACCGGTATCCACCGGCATATGTGAAAACACAACGCTGGGCAGATCGGTGGCTGCCAGATCGGCGGCCAGCCAGTCCAGGTCCTCTGGTTCCAGGCGGAACCCTTTTGCTTCATGCAACTTGCAGGATGCATTCCAAAAGACCAGATGCCAGCCGTCCACGTTCAGGCTGTGGTGTTGCAGGGACCGGCCTAAAATTGTCTCATGGTCTGCGATGGACAGGTGAACCACATCGTGGTTGCCGATTATATGCCGGCGGTCTTTGGTCAATAATTTAAAGGCAGCGCCAACCCGGGCCAGGTGTTTGCGGTCGGTTACCGGGTCGGTGTTGCTGATGCGGTCACCCAGATCGACCACCAAGCCGATATCCATTTCATTAACCTGCCGAATAAATTTATCGAGCAGCTCAAGCGCCTCGTCACCTTTCTTGCTATAGCGATCAGGGCCATGGTGGATGTCCGTGATGACGGCTATTTTCAGGGTGTTTTGCATAGTAGCTTCTTAGATGTGAATTCTTTGAATTCTATGTAATTATATTTTGATCACGAAAACGCGAAATTTTGAAAGCACGAAATTTGGCACTCTTTTTTTCGTGTTTTCGTGCTTTCGTGATTGATCTTTTGGGTTATTGCATGTCCGGGTTAGGTTTACCAATTCCAATCATTTCACCGCCGCAGCAATCTTGGGAATGTACATCACCAGCTCCGGAAATAATATAATCAAGGCCAGCACCATGAAATCGGCGATGAGAAACGGCATGATGCCCCGGAATACAGTACTTACCGGAACATTGGTGACGCTGCCCACAATAAATACGTTCAATCCCAGGGGAGGCGACACGAGTCCGATTTCCGCCGTTTTGACAAATACGATCCCCAGCCATACCGGATGGTATTCAAGGCTCATCATTATCGGAAAAACCAGCGGCAAGGTTAGAATCAGAATCGCCAGCTGATCGAGAAAAAACCCAAGGATCAAGTACATCAGGATAAACGCCAGAAAAATCCACCAGCGGCTCATACCCGAGGTGTGAATGGCCGCGATCAGATCCTGGGTCGATCCCGTCAACGTCAGAAATACGCTGAAAACCATAGCGCCGATGATGATGATAAAAATCATGGCGCTGTTGCGGGTGGCATTCGTCAGCGCGGCGTTAAAGTCGCTCCAGGTCATGCGCCGCTTGATGACCGCCAGCAGAAGCGCCACCAGGGAGCCGACCGCTCCCGCCTCCGTCGGCGTGATGACGCCGGTATATATCGAGCCGATCATCACGACCATCAGAGCGATCACCGGCCAGATCGGAATCAATGAGACGGCCTTCTCTCTGAGAGAGTAAACCCGTTCACCGGCCGGTGCGGCCGTAGGCCGTATTCTGGTAACGGCAAATATGGTGACCGCATAGCCGGCCGCCGTCATAAGACCCGGCACGATACCGGCCAGCAAGAGCTGACTGACCGAGGTTTCGGTGAAAATTCCAAACAATACCAGCCCGATGCTTGGGGGAATCATCAGGGCTAACGTGCCGACGGTGGCGACCACGCCGGTGGCGAACGCCTGGTCATAGCCATAGCGTTTCATTTCGGGGTAAGCGGCCGAGGCCAAGGTCCCGGCCGAGGCGCTGCTCGATCCTGAAATTGCGGCCAGAAGAACGCCGGCGGATACGGACGCAAATGACAGCCCGCCCCGCAACCGGCCCAGCCACAGATGACAGGCGGCAAACAGTTCCCGCGTCACCCGGCCGGCGGTCAGAAATTCGGCCATCAGGATGAACATGGGAATGGTCGACAGAGAAAAACTGGCAGCCTGCTCATAGGGTGAAGATTTCAAAACCCCGAGGGTGGTCTGCAACCCTACGATAACCAGCAGGCCGACTGAGCCTGAAACCAGCAGGGAAAATCCAACCGGCATGCTATTCAACAGCAGCAGAAACAGCAGTATAATGACCAAAATCAAGGTGAGACTCATAGCTCGCCTTCTGGCTGATCGTCCCGGCGCAGCGGCGGAGCAAATACTTCATAAATCAAGCGCAACGCCATCAGGCCGCAGCCCAGCGGCACCCAGACATAACTCCAGTAAATGGGAAATTGAACAGCGCCGAAAAGCTTGTCCTGGTTGACAAACTTATCGACGGCCTCGAGGCCGGAAATATAGGCAATGGCGCCAAAGGCGATGCCGCCTAGTGCGGCATTGCACCTTTCAGACAGACTGAATGGGATTTTCTGCCGGTATTGATCCAGTAACTTGAGCCGAATATGCCCCCCGATGATATAGGTGCGCGGCAGGGCCATAAATACAAGTATAACCAGCAGGTAAAACTGGGTGAACTCATATTGACCTGTAATCGGGCTGCCAAACAGGTAGCGGCTCAGCGCATCGGCACTGATGGACAGCATCATCACAAAGATCGAAATTATGGCCACAGCCATGTAGATTTTCTCGAAAAACGCTAAAAAGCGGCCAAGGCCTTTTTCTCGGTAATGATTACTGTTCATTGAGATAACGCTTAAAGGCCTCGAGAATTTTATCACCGGGCAAGTTGCGGCTTTTCATCTGATCCAACCAGACCTTTTCCACGGATGCCAGCTTGACATTCATCTGTTCGAGAACGGCCGGGGACAGGGTGTAGATATTTTTGCCGGCTGCTTTCATTTTTTCGTTGGACTTGGCGACAACCTTGTCGAAGATTGCGGCAGCCCCCGCCCCGGTGGCTTCGCCCGCTTTGCGCAATATGGACTGTGTCTCGGGTGACAGACCCTGCCACACATTTTCGTTGATCAGGGTGGCAAAAGCCACGGAGCCCAGACCGGCGTTGACCGTGGAGCTGTTCAACACTTCCTGCAGGCTGTAGGCACGCCAACCGGGGATCGTATAGATCGCTCCGTCCACGGTGCCGCGCTGCAGGGACAGGTAGAAATCACTCGGGCCGATCGTTACCGGGGTTGCACCGAGGGCCTTGGCCGTCAGCTCCATGATGGCGCCGGCGGTGCGCAATTTTTTGCCCTTGATATCATCCAGACTGGTGATCGATTCCTTGGCGGTCAGCTGAAGCTGGTAGACGGGCGCCAGGGACACCCACAACGGCCGCACGCCATGGCGCAGAAACTCGGCTTCCAGCAGCTCCTTGTTGGCCAGCTTGGTATAGGCCCGGGTGTCGGTTGTGACCTCGTTGAACAGGCCGGGCAGCATGGCGGCGCCGGATAGCGGCATCCGGTCCGACACATAAACCACTCCGCAGACGGCAATGTCGGCCACCCGGTTCTTCACGGCATCCAGCATCCCGGAGGCCTTGGCCAGCTGTTGGGCTGGAAAGTGCTTGATTTTAATGGTTTTATTCGACATCTCGTCGACTTTTTTGATAAAGGCCTGGGAGCCGGTCTTGGAAGCGAAATGCGTCAGCGGGAACTGATCGGCCAGTCGCAGGGTTACGGATTCTGCCATGACATTTGTCGTTGCGAATAAAATAAGTGCGGTCAACAGGGCTAATCGTTTTGCTTTGTTCATCGTCTTTCCTCCTTTTCGGTTGGGAGAATTAAGAGTGAATGGGCACAATTGTATAACCGGAGGATATCGCAGGCAATCTGCTAGGATTGAGATATATTGACAGAAAGATATAGCATCCTGAAAAAAGCCAGTCAAAGATTTAATTGTACCTGGTTATCCAGAATGCTCAATTACGCGGGAATTCAATTCCCTGAATCGGCAGGAGGGGTTAACGGCGTGGGGACAACATAAATAGCAATCCCGTTTCAAGGATATTGCTACCTAAGAAAGAAGCAAGGTTTTATAAGGTTTATTCGAAAATCGTCGAAAATTAATGGTCATCCATAAACAGTAAGATGCTCAGAACGGTAAGGCTTCCCAGGACCCCGGCGAAGACCGACAAAGTCCCGATGGCCCACATCATACTGGAGAACCAAGCAGACGCATTTGTGTGCTTCAAAAAGGTATAAAATCTCCAACCGGATCCGAAACAAATCAACACGGTACCGGCGATAAATAATGGTTTTCTCATTTCTTTCCCCTAAGTTAGGCTTGGAATTGAATTCTCGTGGATATAAACTATTTCCGGCGAAGGAAACCTTGTGTAAGTGACCCTCGCCGGCTAAGTTGCTTTTTTTGATTAACAATCTATTAATCGGAATTTAATTGAAAAACTTTAAGAAAAATTGTGCTCAAATGCAGGATGGGCGCTGTCTACCGTGACGGCTAGAGCGGATTGCCCAGCTGAATCAGGAAGACCGGCCCCGATTCATCCAGATATTCGGGCTGAACCACGGGCCAGCCCAAGCCAACCCGGAATGACGACAGCCTGCCCCAGCCGATTTGCAAGGAGGTCACTAACTCAAATCCGGCTCCGATCAGCGTGTCGTCCACGGAAATCGAGTCGTCGGCCGCCCCAACGTCGATAAAGGTGCCCAGCCGCAGACGATGGAGAAACAGCGGCAGGGTTTTATAGCCTTGCTGGAGATTGAGCAGCGGCCAGTAAATTTCCACTCCCGTGGTGTAAGCCTCCTCGGCTTCCAGGACATTGTCTTCAAATCCCCTCAGTGGAAACAGGCGGGTAGGCCTCTGGGTGAAGTACCCTTCGGTCAGGTTGCCCCCGACGCGGAAGGTATTGTGACCGGGATTGATGCCTCCCCAGGTTTTGCCCGCCAACAAATGAACGGAGGTGAATATCTTTTCGCCGAACCACAGATCGAAGCCACCGAAGAGCGATTGACTGCCGCTGGTGAACACATCCAGATTGACCCAGCCCCGATGGCGTCCGATCTCTCGTCCCAGGCTCAAAGATCCCCAGAATTCGTCTTTATTTTCACGGGAACCGGTTCGCGGTTCGTACCAGCGGCCGTTGGCCGCGACTTCCAGGCCCGGTATCAGGCCCGGCTGCCAGGCGCCTCTGACTTCGTTGCGTTCCTCGTCCACGGTGGTGGCATTTTCAGGCGAGTAGGCGATTGCGTAGCGGTTGAAGCGCAAGCCGATATCCGCTGCATTTGCACCGGCCGCCACCGAAAAGAAATCCAGATCAAACGAGTAACGCGCACCGGCGTCTACGCGATATCTTCCGGTGACGTCATGTCCGGCCGTCACCAATCCTATCTGAAAGTCGTTTGCGGAGACAAAACCGTCCGGCCTGACATAGTTCGGCCAAATGCTTTTAAAGGGCGTGTAAGGTTTGGCCGCTTCCGACTCAGGACTGCGTGGGGTAGCGGCCGGCTCCGGTTCTTTTGAAGAAATTGTGACTGGCGGAAGATCTGCGGCTTGATACTCCATGATTTGCCAACCACTGGATGTCAGACATAAAAATTTATTCATGCGCGGCAACACCGCCGCCGTCGGACAGTGCGTAAGCTGGCGCATGTCGGCCGCATGAATTTGAAAACGACCGGATACGTTGGAAGCAAAAACCAGACGATCATTTTGCCACCAGGGGTCCATTTCGATGGACGGCGAGGAGGTGATGCGGTGCCATTGATCGTCGTACACCCAGATATCCCAGTTGCCCCCGATATTGGCAGCCACGGCAATGCGGCCGTCGTTTGCTTTCACCGGACCCGACATCCCCAGAACCCCCGGCGGAGACTGCACGAAGACCGCTTCTGTTTGTTGGGTTCTGTAAAATTGTTCCAGCCAGAGAGATTGTTGATCCGGCAGTAGAACCAAACCGGGTTTGGGGCCCCGGCGGCTGACGGCCACGTTGCCCGGGCCCGGATCCCAGACGTGATTGGCACCGAACACCAGGGGCGTGGTATTGCGATATTCGTATAGGCGCACTCGTCCGCGCCGGCTGTATTCCGAAAGCCTTATGCCGTCTTTTGGGGTCGAATATCCATAGCGGCCTCTGGCCCGCCGGCTGACGACCCCCGGATATATGCCGGTGAGGTTCCAGTAAACGAACGGCTCCGGTCAATAGCCGGTGATGGTCAGGCCGCCGCGGCCGGTTTGCTTTGTGCGAACCAGTTCGGTGCGAAACGTTTCCCAGAGATCCGAATAAGATTTTCCATAGACATCACGGGCTTTGTTTTCGATTTCGATCGGCACCAATCCCTTGCCGTGCAACCGGATGAAATTCAGTATCGGCTCCCAACCATGATGCTGATAGATCCATTGAATGAACGGAATGCCGAAAATGCGATAGCTGTTCCGGCCGGGCCATTTCTCGGGATGGTGACTGATATCGTCCATATCCGGCGGTGGGATGTTTTCGAACAAAGCGGAATCATACGGATCTTGGTGCTGTTCGCCGGTGTAAATCCGGTACAGTAAATGACAGATACCCGCTTTAATCCACTCCGGTAGAATTTTATTGGGTGACATCAACTGCCCAAATATTTTTTCAGCGGCGCTGTAAATACCGGAACGTTCGCTGTATATGGCCTGCAGACACAACCCTTTAAAAAAGTAGTAGGTCCATGGATCGGCTTGCAGGTAGCCGTCCTCCAGCACACCGGGCGCCCTCAGGGGGATGCGGATTTCACGGTGCGGAATCGTCTTGACGTCAACGGCGGGTCGGTCCAGATTGTTGTCGACGATGACATGCAGGGGATATTTGATTGACAGGCCTTGTCCGGCAAGAAAATCTCGCATGGCGGGATATTTATCGAGCAGCCGGTTTGCGATCCGGTCTTCTTCGGCCGGATAGTACAAAAAAAGGCCATCGGACTCCCGGTAGACCAGGGCGCCCGGCGCATGAATCGGGAGTAAAATGAAAACAACAGCCGCAAGGACAATACGATTGATCAAATTCTGACTCCGCTCGACAGATAGTGGCAACAGTAGAATTCAATTATATCTCAAGAAGTTCAAAATGGCAAAAGCACTAAAATGCAAAGATGTCGTTATGGACTGTGATTTTGTCGCACGCGCCGAAACAGAGGAAGAGGTATTGAAGCCGGCAGCCGAACATGCCGGTCCGGCCGACGGCCTGACTGAAATGTCGGATAATGTGGTTGCCAAAGTCCGTGCTGCAATTCATGATGAATAGCGAGCAATAAGTACCTGTCTTTAATTTGACTATAATTCTTAATTTTCGAAATTGTGAAATGTTGTCAAAATGTGTGAAATTGCATAAAGTATTGTAAAGATTTAATTTTCCTTTGAATTTTACCACAAATCTGATATTATGTGACTGTTGCATCCCATTCGACCGGCATCTGAAATTTGAAAGTACCTGAATGAAGTTAAAACTGGGTCAAAAAGGAATTGGATGAAATACTATTTTTTCATAATCAGCAAAGCCGGTAATCGAGCTAACCCGACGCCCTCAGGAATCATTATTTCGAATCCCCGCCCTTTATATAATCTATTTCATTGTGAAATTTTCATGGATCATTAAGCCATGAATCCGCGATATACTGATTGTCGGCATCACGCGCCTGATAGCGCTCGTGGATCTCCGCAGATATTTACGGCAAATATCACATCACCTGGCAAGGCCGAACCAGTTGCAATATAGCTGTCAGCCGTTGCTGCGGGGCGCGTTCTAAAAATTTAATGGCTTTTAAAATTTATAAAAGCAAATTTAAGGGGATATTCTTATGGGTATTTACGATAGATTTATGTGGGTGATTCTGGTTACCTTGCTGATTGTCCTGCCAGGCACCGTACTGGCAGTGGATACCGATTGGAACAATAACGGCGGTGACCGGCTCTGGAGCAATGGGGCCAATTGGGCACCCGGGGTTCCCTCCTCGGCTGACAAGGCCGCTATCCGGGCCAGTATACCCGGCCCGATTGTCGATTCAGGCACCTCGGCGGTGGCGGCCAACGTCGTTCTGGGTGACTGGTCCAGCGTGGGGGACACGCTGGATATGACCGGCGGTTCGCTTACAACCGTCGGATGGTTTATTATCTCTTACGGGACCGTCAATGACGCGACGCTGAATCTCAGCGGCGGTGCCATAACGGTCGGCTCTCACCTTGATGTCGGATTCCAGGGCACCGGCCATATGAACATGACTACCGGCTCGATCACCGTCACCGGTGCATTCGGGCTCGGCACCAACGGCGGTTCAGGCGATGTATTCTTAGACGGCGGGACGATCAGCTGCGCCTCGTTCACCATGACCAGCGGCAGCTGGCTCGACGTTTCCGGCGGTACGCTGATTGTCGACGGTGATGCAACGGCCACGATCAACAGCTATGCCGGCAACGGCTGGATTACCGCCTACAACGGCTCAGGCAGCTTGAACGTGGAATACGGTGCTGCCAATCCCGGCAAAACTACGGTAACGGCGACTTTGCCCACCACGCCGCCGGCCAAAGCCGCCAATCCCAGCCCGCCGGATGCCGCCACAAACGTATCGACACTCCCGACGCTGTCATGGTCACCCGGCAGCGGTACGGTATCCCACGATGTGTATTTTGGAGCGACCAGTCCGGGGGAATTCCAGGGGAATCAGACGATCAACACCTTTAGTCCCGGGAATCTTGCCCTGGATACCGTTTATTACTGGCGTATCGACGAAAAAAATGCCCTGGGCACAACCACCGGCGATGTCTGGAGTTTTACAACCACCGCCGACAGCAGCTACAGCCTTGTGGGCAAGGTGATGGCCGGCTATCAGGGCTGGTTCAACGCGCCGGGAGATGGAACCTCCTTGGGATGGATTCACTGGGGCAGCAGCGGTGATTTTACGCCGGACTTGTGCACGGTCGATATGTGGCCGGATATGTCGGAATACACTCAAGGAGAAAGGTTTCCGGCCAGCCAATTCAATGACGGGATCAAACGCTCCGTGTTCAGCTCCCACAATCAAACGACCGTCAACCGTCATTTCCAATGGATGAAGGATTACGGCATCGACGGCGTGTATTTGCAGCGCTTTGCCAACGGACTGACCCCCGGAAGTTCTAAGTTAGCCCACAAAAACGATGTGCTGGATTACTGCAAGAACGCCGCCAATCTGCACGGCCGAAAATATGCCGTGATGTACGATCTTTCCGGCCTTGCTTCCGGCGGTGACATACAGATCGTTGTCGACGACTGGAAGTCCCTGGTTGATAACGGCAAAATCCCGCAAGTCCAGAGTCATGACCCCGCTTATATCTTTCACCAGGACAAGCCGGTGGTCGCGGTTTGGGGTTTGGGTTTTTATCGGGTATACGAGGGCCAGGAAACGCACGACCTGATCGATTTTCTCAAGAACGACCCGGTTTATGGCGGTTGCACGGTGATGCTGGGGGTCGATGATGACTGGCGCACCAATACCGACTCGTTATTCCAGCAGACCCTGCAGCTGGCAGATATTGTCAGTCCATGGATGGTTGGAAGATATTCAGATACCAGCGGCGTCAACAACTGGGCCGCCGGCAAAGGGTCGCTAGACAAGAACTGGTGCGACAGCAACGGCAAGGAGTATCTGCCGGTCATGTTTCCCGGGTTCAGCTGGTACAATCTGAAAGACGGCCCCTTCAACCAGATTCCACGCGAGGGCGGACAGTTTTTGTGGGACCAGGTAAAGGCCAACATCTCCACCATCGGTGCCAGAATGCTGTATGTCGCCATGTTCGACGAGGTGGACGAGGCGACGGCGATCTTCAAGGTGACCAACCATCCACCCAACGTTTCGCCGGCTCAATTTGTAACCCTAGACATCGACGGCTATGATTTGCCCAGTGACGAATATCTATGGCTCGTCGGACAGGCTGCCCGGGGTCTGCGCGGTGAGATACCCGTCGATCAGACCCGGCCGACCCGAACCCTGCCGCCACCCGAGCAGGCCGGCAATCCACTCCCGGTTGACGGTGCGGTCGATGTGGCGATAAATGATGATTTGAGCTGGACGGCCGGCTATTATGCCGATTCGCACAATGTATATTTTGGCACCAACCCGACACCGGATGCCGGTGAGTTTCAGGGCAATCAGTTCTGGACATCGTTTGATCCCGGCACGCTTGCCTACGATACGACCTATTACTGGTCGATTGAAGCGGTCAATGTGGTCGGCACCATCCAGGGTCCGGTGTGGAGTTTTACGACGGCATCGCCCGGCGCCCCCGTGGAAAACTATGCCGATGGCGAGACGACGCTCTCCGGTACCGTGAGCGGATCGCATGGGGACACGACCGCCAGTGACAATTTCTACGAGGCGATCACGGAAGTCGAGTCCGGGGGCAAGCCCAGCAAACGCCACTCCTTGTTAAACCACACCTGGACGATCGACATCGGCTCGGGCGGCAGCCCGGTGCTTTATGTCGAAGCCTATCATACGGTCAATGATGATGGGGATGAGTTTGTGTTCGCCTACTCGAGCGACAATGTCAACTTCACCCCTGTGATCACGGTGAGCAAAACATCGGACAACAACATCGCACAGTATGCCTCGTTGCCGGGCGGCTTGAGCGGTACGGTGTATATCCAGGTAACGGACACCGATCGAAGCCAGGGCAACAGGTCGCTGGATACGGTCTTTGTCGATGAGCTGTATATCGAGACCAGCGCCGGCGGCGAACCGGATACGGAACCGCCGACGCCGGATCCAATGAACTGGGCGGTCAGCCCGCATGCAACCGGCAGCACGTCGATTTCAATGACCGCTGCTACTGCAAGCGACGCGTCCGGTGTTGAATATTACTTTGCCTGTACCTTTGGCGAATGCAACCACAGCGGCTGGCAGGACAGCCAGACCTATGAGGACACCGGTCTTACGCCGGAGACTCAGTACACCTACAGGGTTTCCGCCCGGGATGAAAGCGCTGCTCAGAACGCCACGGTGGAATCGGTCGCAGCGTCTGCGACCACGGATGCGGCACCTGCGCTCCCGGCGGCGCCAAGCAACCTGTCGGCAGCGGCCGCCGCCAAAACCCGCATCGATCTGAGCTGGACCGACAATGCCGGCGATGAGACGAGCTTCAAGATAGAACGTTCGACCCGCAACAACGGCTCTTTTGCGCAGATCGCCACGGTGGGCCAGGATGTCATATCATATAGCGACACCACCGTCCGGAAAAACACGACATACTATTACCGGGTGCGGGCCGCGAATGCATCCGGCGATTCGGCCTATTCCAATGAGGCGAATGCGACGACGCCGAAGTAAAGCCAGCGTTGCAAGTCGGCGGGCTTCAGCGTCAAGAGGCGCACTGAAGCATAAATAAAGCAGGCGCTTCATCCCGCAATGCCGGGGCGTCACGGGGTGAAGTCAGCCTGCGAATTACCTTATGTCCGCAGGCGGAACATCCCAGAATCCGCATTGATGGACATTTCCCAGTGCTCTGCAATTATTAAACCGGCGACTGAAAGTATTCTATTTAGCCGCCGGTTTAATAACCATAATCTTCAATAGCAGGTAGAGGTGATTAATCACAGATCAACGGTTTGTTGCTGGAATCGACATTTTTGGAGCGCAAGCAATAATGAATGCTTCA
>Ga0049119_1000376_pt1 | contig 11614 bp, 10 predicted proteins | sample WorMetLIZAISLAND_2_FD_57363 | JGI IMG/M metagenome (GOLD analysis project Ga0049119, IMG submission 57363) | Marine gutless worms symbiont microbial communities from Max Planck institute for Marine Microbiology, Germany - Olavius geniculatus... | ecosystem: Host-associated > Annelida > Digestive...
TTAAATCCTTTCCTTTGCGAGCTTTGCGCCTTTGCGAGAGATAAACAAAATGTTTCATAAAAGCGCTGCCTCTGGCCAAAAAAACGGCCAGTCTGATCAAAAAAAAGAAACTAATGACGAGTATCAGTATCTAACACCTGGGTTTCCCGACACCCGACACCCGAAACCCGACACCCGAAACCCGAAACCTTCAGTAACTTACCACAAGTTTTCAGAAAAAGTCTGAGGGTCTAATGTTAAGGGTTAGTTTGCATCAAAGCCGAAATAGTTAACGGCATTATTATAGCAAATATCCTGAACCATCCCTCCCAGCAGTTCGATATCGGCGGGTAATTCTCCATTTTCCACGTCATTGCCCAGCATATTGCACAATATCCGTCTGAAATACTCGTGTCTGGGATAGGACAGAAAACTGCGGGAGTCGGTTAACATTCCCACGAAACGGCTGAGCAGTCCCGCGTTGGACAGGGCGTCGATCTGACGCTCGATGCCCTGCTTTTGATCGTTAAACCACCAGGCCGACCCGAGCTGCATTTTACCGGGCACCATACCGTCCTGGAAATTGCCGATCATGGCGGCCAGCAGGTCGTTATCTCTGGGATTTAAATTATATAAAATCGTCTTGGCCAGCTTGTGTTCACAATCCAGTTTATCCAGGAATAATGCCAGCGGTCGGGCCAAATCGTCGTCACCCATGGTATCGAACCCGGTATCCGGTCCCAGGGCCCGCATGGCTTGCGTATTCACATTGCGCAGGGCGCTCAAGTGATATTGCTGCACCCAATTTTTGTTGGCATCCATTTTGGCCAATTCCAATAAAACAGCACTTTTGAACTGCAGCGTTTCCTGAAGGGCAGGTTTATGCCCCTGGCGGACCTTGGTAAATATGCGAGCTGGATCTTCCGCGGCAAAATCGGCCGCGCAGGGATATTCAAGTCCGTGATCGGAAAGGCGGCAGCCCACTTGGTGAAAAAAATCGTGCCGCTTGAGAAGCGCCGCCAGAAAAGATTCATAATCGATGATTTTCACTTCAGCCATGTCTTCCAGAAGATCTACCCATTGATTGAAAGCTTGGGGCGTCTCCACCGCTATGGCTTTGTCCGGTCGAAAAGCCGGCAATATCCGGATCTCAAAGCTTTTATCCCGGGCAAGCGTCAGGTGGTGGGACAGGTCATCCAACGGGTCGTCGGTTGTGCAAAGCAACTTTACATTCATTCGCCGCAACAAATTGCGCGTACTGAAGGGATCGGTCTGCAGCAAGGCGGTGCAATTGTCATAAACTTCTCTGGCCGTAGCCGGGCTCAAGAGCTTGTCGCTGATCCCGAAGCAACGTTTCAACTCGAGATGCGTCCAGATATAAAGCGGGTTGCGAAGCGTCTTGGGCACGGTTGCAGCCCAGGCTTGGAATTTTTCATAATCGGTAGCAGTGCCGGTAATGAAGCGCTCGCCAATACCATTGGCACGCATAGCCCGCCATTTGTAATGATCGCCGTTGAGCCAGATCTGGGTTAAGTTTTCAAATTTGCGGTCCCGCGCGATATCTTCCACCGGCAGATGGCAATGATAATCCAGAATCGGCATGGACCGGGCGAAGTCATGATACAGGGTTTTGGCCGATTCGGTGTGCAATAAAAAATTTTCCGACAAAAAGGCTTTCATGGCATAATTTAACCTTCCTGAAAAATAAATTTTGGATTTTTACACTATTTCCCGAAAGTAATTGTTAGTTGATGAATCGATTGACTGACGGTTAAATTATCAGATGCTGCGCATCTTTTTTTTTGTATTTGATATGGCTGAATCCAGATTGATTCTTAAAACAAGAATTCGGCGGTGACAGCCCAATAATCCTGATACCACTAATATAAACTGATAATTTATTCAAATGTTTTCAGTGCCTTTCAACTGATATTTTTTCGTATTGACTTGAAATGCAATCCAAAATATCTATAACCCTCAAAGTATGAGGGAGCCGGACTTAGCACCTTGGTTTCCTGACACCTGAAACCTGACACCCGACACCTTATGTATTTCGACCCAATATCGTTAGGCCCTTTAAGCACCACTCTATCAAGAAGAAGCGGAGTAGTTGGGATGAAAATTGATATCGCCGTCATACCGGTAGCCGGGCTGGGCACCCGGCTGTTGCCGGCCACCAAGTCTCAGCCCAAAGAAATGCTGCCGATCGGACGCAAACCGGTGGTCCAATATGTCGTAGAGGAGTTGGCGCGCGTCGGGATGCAGCGCATCCTGTTTATCACCGGTCCCGGCAAGGCTTCCATTGAAAATCATTTCGACCTGAATGCCGAACTAATTCAGTTCCTGCGGGAAAACGGCAAAGAGGATTTGCTGGCCGAGCTCGACTTCGAACGGGCCCCGCTGCAGTATTTTTATACCCGCCAGCGACAGCAGCTGGGATTGGGCCATGCCGTGGCCTGTGCCGAGGCGTTTGTCGGCAATCAACCATTCGCCGTGGCCCTGGGCGACTCCGTTATCGGCCTCAATGCCCAAAGCAACATTCTCAAACGCATGACGACCTGCTTTGATGCGAAAAAAGCCGATGCCGTTATCGCCTTTACCGAGGTGCCGCGGGATCGGGTGCCGTTTTACGGTGTCGCCCAACCACGCGAGAACGGCGAATGCTTTGAGCTGGCAGATCTCATCGAAAAGCCGAGTGTTGCTGACGCACCGAGCAATTTGGTGATTTCGGCGCGCTATGTGTTCGCCCCGGGCATTTTTAAAGCCCTGGAAGAGATCCAACCCGGGGCGGGCGGCGAATACCAGCTCACCGACGCCATCCGCCTGATCATTCAAGGCGGCGGGAAAGTGTATGGGGTGCGTCTGCGTGCCAATGAACGCCGCTATGATGTCGGCAATTTCGATTCATATTTTCAGGCGTTTGTCGAGTTCGCTCTGGCCGATAAGAAGTGTGGGGCAGCGCTGCGCGATTATTTAAAGAATCTATTGTAATAAGACGGTGAGAAGTTGAGAAGGTGGGAGGAAAAAATGAGCGCTGCGCTTGAAGAGCGTTTCACTTGAAGAGCGCTGCGCTAAAGGCAACATATGGGACTGAGTGCTGAGGACTGAGGACTGAGAAGGAAAACCTGAAGTGGGAAGGCAGATCCGCCGTCGTTTCAGGAGGACTAGACTTTGCAGCGGCAAGCATTCGGCCTTCGACAAGCTCCCCTCGACAAGCTAAGGGCTTAATATAGTCAAACAGCAGGCGAGTCAGAGGCGGAATGAAAGAAGATGAGAAGGTGGGAAGGTAAGATTGGAGAATTGGTAAGTACTTGAGCACTTAAGTTCGTTGGCAACGACGGTTATAGATCGATTTTATTCCACTCAACTATGAGCTATCAGCTATGAGCTGACACGTCAGTGCCCCTTAATCAACTAAATCAACTAAATCAACTGATCTTATGGAGATCATCCGCAAACGCGCTTACGCCCGGGCCGGACTGCTCGGCAATCCGTCTGACGGGTACAACGGCAAAACCATCTCGATTATCGTGCGCAACTTTTGGGCCGAAGTGGTGATCTATGAATGGGATTCCGTTGATATCGTTCAGTCAAGAGACGACCGCGCCCGTTTCCGATCCATCCAGGACCTGGCCCAGGACGTGCGTCTGCACGGCTACTACGGCGGCATTCGGCTGATCAAAGCTACCATCAAACGCTTTGTCGATTATTGCAGCGAGCACAATCTCAGACTACACGAGCGGAATTTTTCCATCCGCTATGAAACGAATATTCCGCGCCAGGTCGGGTTGGCCGGCTCCAGTTCGATTATTGTGGCAACGTTGCGGTGTTTGATGGAATTTTACGATGTAGAAATACCGCTGGAGCTGCAGCCTTCATTCGTGCTGTCCATCGAGACGGAAGAACTCGGAATATCAGCCGGTCTGCAGGATCGCGTTATTCAGTGTTATGAAGGCCTGGTCTATATGAATTTCGACAAACTTGCCGAACGTGAGGCCCACGGGAAAAAATATTACAGCTATGAAAGACTCGACCCTGCGCTGCTGCCGTCCCTTTATATCGCCTATCACAATGCCCTTAGTGAGCCCACTGAAACCTTTCATAGTGATATCAAGGGTCGTTTTGAATGCGGTGAAGCCCTGGTAGTCGATGCCATGCAGCATTTCGCCGGTTTGGCGGCCCGGGGACGCGAAGCCCTGCTCGCCAGGGATAGATCGAAATTGTCGGAATTAATCGATGAAAACTTCGATACCCGGCGCAGTCTCTATCGACTGCCTTCCTGGCAGGTCAAAATGGTCGATACGGCCCGCCGCTGCGGCGCCAGTGCCAAATTCGCCGGTTCCGGCGGAGCCATTATCGGTATCTATGACGGGGATGCTATGTTTGAGGAACTGCGCGCGCGTCTAGCTGGAATCGGTTCCGAGACGATTAGGCCGATGGTGATGGAATGACAGAAATGACTAAAATTGAAAATGACTAAAATTAAGGTATTCTTTCGATTTAATAAAAAACCGATGGAGCGCAGCGACACCATAATTTTAGTCATTTTTTAATTTTAGATCAGTTTAGATCATTTCATTGGTTACCGGAATCTCAGCCCAACTGCACCACTATCTCAGCTACGATAATAGTGATGCGGCCGCCTCATCAAGGTAAACATAGGCCTTGGCATGTTCGCGCAGGATGGAAGCCGGATGCATGGGCGAGACTTCGCCTTCGAAACAGTGTTTCACCGCCCGGGCTTTGCGCTCGTCCGGGACCGTGCAGATTATCGTCTCCGACTTCATGATTTGTTTGATCGACATGGAGATTGCTGTGGCGGGAACATCCTCGAGGGATGCAAACCAGCCTTCGCCATACTGCTGCTGCCGGCAGGCTTTATCCAACTCCACGATGATAAACGGCTGCTCGGTCTCGAAATCCGCCGGCGGATCATTGAACGCCAGGTGCCCGTTCTCTCCGATTCCCACAAAGGCCACATCGATTGAATCCCGGGAAATAATGCCATTCATTCTGCGGCACTCGGCAGCCGGATCCTGAGCCTCGCCCCGGATAAAAAAACCGTGCCCGGATTCACCAGGTCGACCAGACGTTCTTTAAGGTAGCGCCGGAAACTGGCCGGATGTTCTTCGCTGATACCGATATATTCATCCAAATGGTACATGACTGTTTTGTGCCATGCAATCCCATCTTTGCGGCACAGGGCATCCATAAAATCAAACTGAGAAGCACCGGTGGCCACGATGAAGCTGGCCCGGCCCTTGACGGCAATAACTTCTTTCAATATCTCCGCCCCCCGGTCGGCCGCTGCCGTCCCGCACTCCGCCTTGGTTTTAAAGACTTCAATTTTCACATCTGCCTCCAATCTTAGAATCCAGTCATCTGTCATGATAAATTCTTCTCTTCCAGCGAATATACCAGACGCCCGGCCAGATAAACCTCAAAAACTTGGATTCTTTTTCTGTGCGCTTTGTACAGCACCAAATCGGCCCGCTGGCCTTTTTCCAGCTTGCCGCTGATCCCACTAAACAAGCGGGCCGGATTCACGGTCGCCATTTTTATAGCCGACGTCAGGGGAATTCCGGCAAAATCCGCGCAATTGTTGATCGCTTCTTCCAAGGTGAGGGTCGAGCCGGCGAGATATGGTGATCCTGCAAGCCGGAGGGCACCGTCACCATCGGCTTCAACGACCAGATCTCCCAGGCCATACCGCCCGGGGGCTGCCGCCGTAGCCGCCGTTGCATCGGTAATCAGGATGACATTCGCCCGGCCCTTGGCCCGCACGACATTTTTCACAAAATAATCCGGCAAATGAATTCCGTCGCAAATAAGGCTGGCCATCAGTCCGTCATGGGCCATTTGTTTCTGCAGGTAATTTTGATGGCGGTCCAGCATCTGATGGGCGGCGTTGCCCAGGTGGGTTGAAATTCCGGCACCGGCACGCACCGCCTGATCGACGACCTCCGGCTGCGGGCTGCAATGTCCGATTCCCACCGCAAGCCCCTTTTGGGCAGCCTTTTTGATAAACGTCAGACCACCGCGCACCGCGCTGCAGGGCAAAGCCGGCGAAGCCATTGGCCTTGCCACCACGTCATCTTTTTTGGGATCCACCATCGCCCTGTTTTTCATGGCGTTTTTCACACCCTACTTGGGCCTGGTTGCCCTGCGCTTCCAGTCATTCGAGTTTTTCTGGTTGACCCTGTTCGGCGTATTGATTTGCGGCAACCTGACAGCCCCAGAAGATCCGCTCAAGGGATGGATCTCCGGCTTCCTGGGTATTTTTCTGGCCATGATCGGCATGGAGGCCATCCAGGCCCACCCGCGCTTTGCCTACGGGATCGTGGACCTGTACGGCGGGATTTCCATGATTCCGGCGCTGGTGGGCATTTACGACATGACCGAGGTCATTCAGACCACGGTGGAGGCCCATCGTCGCGGAAATATTTCTCAGGTTGGCCGGGTGCTGCCCCGTATCCGGGATCTGCTTCGCAACTGGAAAAATATCATTCGGTCAGGCTTGATCGGTGTATTTGTGGGCACCATTCCGGGGGTTGGGGAAAATATCGCATCCTTTGTCGCTTACGATTTTGCCCGACGCGGCAGCAAGACACCTGAGAAATTCGGCAAAGGATCCGTCGAAGGGCTAACGGCCGCCGAGACCGGTGACAATGCCTGTGTGGGCGGCGCCATCATACCGGTCCTGGTGCTGGCGGTACCGGGCAGTCCCCCGGCTGCCGTGTTGCTGGCGGCCATGTGGCTGCATGGCATGCGGCCGGGTCCGTTGCTGGTGATTGAAGCGCCCCACCATATTTTCGAAGTTTCGGCCATGTTTTTGCTGGCCAGCGTGGCCATGCTGATCCTGGGACTGTCGATGGTCAGAATCGTCGTCAAAATTCTGAAAGTCCCGACCTCAATATTAATGCCGATCATTCTGGTTTTATGCGCTGTCGGTTCATTCGCCATTGCCGGCAGGGTTTTTGACATCCTGATCATGCTCTTGTTCGGCGTCATCGGGTACCCCCTGCGCAAAATGAAATTTCCGGACGCACCGTTAATCCTGGGGCTGATTTTAGGCGCCATGTTGGATGAGAACCTGCGCCGTGGACTAATACTCAACGACGGTTCCCTGGTGCCGTTTTTCACCCGCCCGATCAGTGTCATCCTCATCATCATGATTTTGATGACCGTTTTCAGTCGCAACCTGTATCTCAGACAAGCCGTCGGTCGCGTTAAGGATTTGATATTAGCCCCATTCCGAAGGTTGAAAAAAAATGCAGAGAAGATGAGAAGGTGAGAAGGCTTAGTTGAGCGCTGCGCTTGATGAGCGTTTCACTTGAGGAGCGCTGCGCTTGATGAGCGTTTCACTTGAGGAGCGCTTCGCTGAAAGGACTGAGGGTTGAGGACTGAGGGTTGAGGACTGAGGACTGAGTAAAAGGAATGTGGAAGGGGATAGGACAGAAATTCGGAAATTGAGTAGGTGAGAAGATAAGAAGGTAGGACTGAAGTGGGGATTCGGAAGACGGAAAGGACAGAGGGTGAGAAGTTGAGAAGGTAGGACTGAAGTGGGAATTCAGAATGCGGAAGTGGGAAACCTGAAGTAGGAAGTTGGGAAGTTAAGATTGAAAGGCTGCTGAGTTCATTAGCTCATAAGTTCTCTAGTAATGCACTGAAAACCATCGATTTTATAGCTTGCTCCAATCAACTAATTTTCTAATCAACCAACAACTATTAGCTATCAACCATGAGCTATCAGCTATGAGCTGATCGTGGGAGCTATATATGAAATTATCCATTTGCAATGAGCTCTTTGAAGGCTGGGAAATAGAGCGAGTCTTCGACTATGCCGCTCGATTGGGATATGACGCCGTTGAGCTGGCGCCCTTTACACTGGGCGAGACTGTTTCGGATATTTCGGCCGCTGAAAGAAGCAGAATCCGCCGGGCGGCCGAAATAGCCGGCATCGAAATCGCCGGGCTCCACTGGCTGCTGGTAAAGCCGGCTGGCCTGTACATCAATCATCCGGATGTCCATATTCGCCAAAAGACCCAGAATTATCTGAAAGCGCTGATCGATTTGTGCGGCGATTTATGCGGCAAGGTCCTGGTGCACGGATCCCCCCAGCAACGCAGTATCAAGGATGGCTGGGATCGGGACGAGTGCCGCAAATTTGCCATAGAGACTTTTCAGGTGTGTGCCGCAGCCGCGCAATCGCGGGATGTGTTTTACTGCTTAGAAGCCCTGACCACGGCCGACACCAATTTCATCAATACGATCGATGACGCCGTGCAGATAGTGGATGAGATTGGTAGTCCGCATTTTCAGACCATGTTCGACTGCCGCAGCATTCACGCCGGGGCCACGGATGACCTGCCGCGTGTTCTGCAGGCCGCGTTGGCAACGGGCAAAGTAAAGCACGTGCACGTTAATGATCCCAACGGCCGCGGCCCCGGTTTTGGAGATTTGCAGTTTGCGCCCCTGCTCCAAATTCTGCACGATGCCGACTTTCAGGGATATGTCTCGGTCGAGGTCTTCGATTTCGACCCCGACCCGCAAACCATTGCCAGCCGCAGCATCGGATACCTAAAAGGCATTTGTGAAACGCTCGGCATTGATAAATAGATGGGAAGCCGGAAAGCAAGGAGGCTGGGAATGCTGGGAGGCGAGAAAGCTGGGAAGCCGGAAAGCAAGCGGGCTGGGAGGCCAAAAACAAACTCTCAAAGCTTCCAGGCCTTTCAGCTTCCTGGCCTCCCAGCCTTCAGGCCTCCATGCTTGTGTGCCTCCAAGCTTCCTGGCCTTCCTGCATCCTGAAAGGATTAATCCATGCATACTCTATTAATATTGAATCCCGGTCACTTCCATGCCGCCCTGGTGCTGCGTGAACGTCACTCGCGCCTGGCCGACAATATCTATGTGTACTCGGAGCCGGGACCGGAGTTGGACCGATTTCTAGAAATTGTCGAGTCTTTCAACAATCGGGAAGTCGATCCCACCTGTTGGGAGATCAATGTCTACCGCGGCCAAGACAGTCTCGACAGGTTAATTGCCGAAAAAAAGGGTGACATCGCTATACTGGCCGGACGCAACAACACCAAGATGGAGTACATCGACACGTTAAACCGGTCGGGGATAGCGATCCTGGCCGACAAACCGTGGATTACCAGCAGGGACGCCCTGCCCTTTCTACGCTCGACCATGGCACCGGACCGCCCCCTGGCAGCGGATATCATGACCGAACGCTACGAAATCGCCACTCTGCTTCAAAAAGAGTTCTTGGCGGAAAAAAACGTTTTCGGCCAGGTGCGGATCGATCCCGATGGAAGCCCGGCGATTTTCAAAGAATGTGTTCATCACCTCTACAAAATCGTCAATGACAAGCCCCTGGTGCGGCCGGTCTGGTATTTCGACATCGATGTCCAAGGCGAAGGCATTGTCGACACCACCATCCACCTGGTGGACATGATCCAATGGATGATGTTTCCCGGCAGCGCCATTGATTATGAAAAAGATATCGATTTGATGGAAGCCCGCCGTTGGGCAACTCGGGTTCCGCTGGACAAGTTTGCCAAAATCACCGGCAATGACCGGTTTCCCCGGACAATTGAGGAATATGTGAGCGGAGATGACCTGAACTATTTTTGCAATGGCGAATTGATCTATCGCATCAAGGACCTTCCGGTCCACCTGAGGGAGCTCTGGCATCTGGAAGAGCCTACGGGCGGCAAGGACACCCACCGGTCACTCATCAAAGGCACCCGTTCCGATCTGATGATCCGGCAGTTGCCGGAAACGGGTTTCAAAACCGAATTGCTGATTATACCGCACGCCAACAAAGCGCAAGTAGAAGAAAGCATTCAGGATTGCCTGGCGCGGTGGTCGGATCGGTATCCAGGGCTGTCTGTTGTTGCACAAAAAAATGCCCTGCTGATTGCAATCCCCGATAACCTGAGAACGACCCATGAGCAGCATTTTTACCGGGTGCGGGATGCCTTCATCGAACACCTGGACCGCGACAGCGAACCGCCTGAGCATCGCGCCTGCATGCTGGCCAAGTATACTTTGCTGGCCGAAGCCAGGTCCATGGCCCTGGCTTCGCCGTTTGAGATGCTGCGATAGCGAAAGAACAGAAGGTAAGAAGGTAGGAGATGAGGAAGAGCGCTGCGCTAAAGGTAGCAATGAGGACTGAGCGCTGAGGACTGAGCGTGATGGAAGGCGGAAGATGAAGATGAGCGGCGCGCTATAGATCGATTTTATTCCACTCAACTATGAGCTATGAGCTGGCACGCCAGTGCACCAAAATCAACCAATCAACTTGTCAACTAATCAACCGTTTCAACGGGGGAGGAAATTATGTCGAAAAAAGGCGGTTACGGCATCGGGATTGTCGGTTGTGGGATGATCGCGGATTTTCATGCGCGGGCCATCGCGGCCATGCGTGGCGGACATCTGGCCTGTGTGTTTTCCCGCAGCAAAACAAATGCGGGCCGGGTAGCCGACGCATACGACTGCGCCTCCTACCAGGATTATCAGGCATTTCTGGCCCATCCGGGTTTGGATATCGTGGCAATTGCTACACCCAGCGGAGCTCACCTGGAACCTTGTGTTGAAGCAGCCGACGCCGGCAAACATGTCATCTGTGAAAAACCTCTGGAAGTCACCCTGGAGCGTGTCGATCGCATGATTCACGCCTGCGAATCGAATCAGGTGATGCTGGCCGGCATTTTTCCCCGCCGCTTCAGCGAAGCCACTGCGGTTTTCAAAAAAGCGGTCGATGCCGGCCGGTTAGGCAAAATCACTCTGGCCGATGCCTATATCAAGTGGTACCGCACCCAGGAATATTACGACAGCGGCGATTGGCGCGGAACCTGGTTGCTGGACGGCGGCGGCGCCCTGATGAACCAGTCCATTCACACCATTGACCTGCTGTATCATTTGGCGGGCGAAGTTGATTCGGTTTGTGCCTATGCGGACCTCGCCATCCACAAAGATATCGAAACAGAAGACAATGCGGTGGCCATCGTTAGATTTAAAAACGGCGCCCTGGGGGTCATCGAAGGCTCGACCGCCTGTTATTCGCCGACCGGCCACCCGGCCGAGGTCCATCTCTGCGGATCCGCGGGATCTGTTTTCTTGCGCGATAACGCCTTCACGGTCTGGGATTTCAAAAAGAACTGGCCGTCGGATAAGAAAATCAGGCAGGCATTCCGGGCAGAATTAGGTAAAGCCGGCGCCGGCGCCGCCGACCCCAAAGCCATTGATTTCAGCGGTCACCTGAAAAATTTCGAAGACGCCGTGCGCGCACTCAAGTCCGGCAAAAAACCAATGATCGATGGACATGAAGCCCGCAAATCCATTGAAATCATCCTGGCCATTTACCGCTCGGCGCTGAAGGGCGGTAAACCCGTGCAGCTGCCCCTCAAACGGACACCGGTTCGGAAAAGTTTTAAATGAGCGCTGCGCTTGAGGAGCGTTTCACTTGAGGAGCGCTGCGCTGGACGAGCGTTTCACTCGAAGAGCGCTTCGCTTGAAGCAATATTTAGGACTGAGGACTGAGGATCAAGCTGAGAAGCTGGTCAGTTCTTAACGGTTTGTTGCTGGAATCGACATTTTTGGAGCGCAAGCAATAATGAATGCTTCA